>Ga0194119_10000307_pt1 | contig 95590 bp, 146 predicted proteins | sample TA2MahC100mmetaG_FD_148620 | JGI IMG/M metagenome (GOLD analysis project Ga0194119, IMG submission 148620) | Freshwater microbial communities from Lake Tanganyika, Tanzania - TA2015018 Mahale Deep Cast 100m | ecosystem: Environmental > Aquatic > Freshwater > Lake | place: Tanzania: Lake... | reverse complement strand
GAGTTCAAGGTGCAACCGGAGTTCAGGGAACCACAGGAGTCCAAGGTGTAACCGGAGTTCAAGGTCAAACTGGGGTTCAGGGAACTACAGGAGTCCAAGGTCAGACTGGAGTCCAAGGACAGACAGGAGTCCAAGGACAGACAGGAGTCCAAGGAGCCACAGGGGTCCAAGGAGCCACAGGGGTCCAAGGAGTTACGGGAGTCCAAGGCACTACAGGTGTCCAAGGTACCACTGGAGTCCAAGGTGCTACTGGAGTCCAAGGTGCCACTGGAGTCCAAGGTGCTACTGGAGTCCAAGGCACTACTGGAGTCCAAGGAGTCCAAGGAGCCACCGGAGTCCAAGGAGCCACCGGAGTCCAAGGTGCTACAGGTGTTCAGGGGGTAACTGGAGTCCAAGGAGCGACCGGTGTCCAAGGAGCGACCGGTGTCCAAGGAGCGACCGGAGTCCAAGGCTTTACGGGTGTTCAAGGAATCCAAGGGGTAACTGGAGTCCAAGGAGCTACGGGAATTCAAGGAGCTACTGGTAATCGCGGTCCTATCAGCGGTTACAGCGAGTTCTATACATTCTCATCAAGCACTACTGAAAGTCGTCCGGGTGGATCGTATTTCCGATTCTCTGATGAAGACCCTAGTGTGATGAACCCTGGTTATGTTTACATCGATACGTTTACGAATACAGGTTCGGTCGATCCATCGGTCGCACCGTGGTTAGATAGTTTTGATGACTCTACAAATGCGATTAAGGGTTATCTAACCTTCCATCTTGGTTCAAACCAAAACATCTATCTGAAATTCGCAGTGACAGCGGTTCAGACTGGAACAGGTTTAGGTGGGGCAAACTGGAGAAAGATTACTGTATCGTACATCGATGGTTCAGATACATTCCTAAATGACCAACAAGTCGTTGTTTCGTTTACTCCTTACGGAGATAAGGGTGCAACGGGTATCAGTGGTTACACGGGTGTTCAAGGTGTCCAAGGTGCAACGGGTATCGGTATCTCGAACATTACTCAAAATGTTCAAACGAGTGCGTACGTTGTAGCAAACACTGATGCCGGAAAACACATTTCAATCACTTCAGGTGGTGTGACGATTCCTGCAAACGTACTCTCGACAGGTGATATTGTGTACATTTACAACAATTCATCATCTGACCAAACCATCACGCAAGGAGCTAACGTGACCTTGCGATTGGCGGGTACAGCATCGACAGGAAACAGAACACTAGCTCAGTACGGATTGTGCATGCTCTTATGTGTGGCAGGTGGAAGTTCACCTACATTCGTCATTTACGCTGGTGGCGGGTTGTCTTGATAATAAAAACCCTGCTCCTAAAAAAGCGGGGTTTTTATTATAGTCTTTTAATAATTTTATTTACTGAACTAACCAGAGAACGGAGTTTTGAATATGGCAGATACAGGAAGCGTTTACCGATATGGGGCAACCCCTCAAACCCGCTCGGTTGTCAGTACAAAAAATAGAATTTTCGCACCGAGAGTAAATCAAGCAGGTCTTGTTCAAATTGGTGTTATGTCATCTTTTTCTCCTAGTGAATCTCGAAACGTAGAACCTGTGCGAGGAATCGGTTACGGTGATATGGTCGCTGAACTTGTTCCTGGTGTTACTGAACCTATGACGATTTCAGTTACAAGAACTGCTCTGTACCTCACAAATGTTTTTCAAGTTTTTGGGTATAAATCTGGTGTCGATGGTCTTGTTCGTTCTCTTCGCCATCACAAATTCCCATTTGATATCAGGCAAGAAATTATTTTTTCTGAGGCTCAAGAAAACGCTGCGGTGCTAAACACTGGTAGTCCAACTAATCAAGGTTCCACATCGACCTTTGCCAATTTAAAAGCTCTATTAACTTTTTTTGAGGGCTGTTGGATTACTTCCTATAGCACTGACTATTCAGCGGATACCGCTATCGTTCAAGAGCAAGTTGAAATTATCGTTACAGATATCACAGATGGATTGCCTAACACCACTTACGGTGATGGGGTCGCTTCTGGGTACGGTAATGGGTTTAACGATGGTGGTTATAAGTCGAAGATTTGGGGTTGAATTTAATTTATCCGTAGGGGGTGCTATAAGCACCCCCTTTTTTATTTTGAAAAAGGATCATTTAAAGAAGGATCATCTGGGAAAAAATACCTTTTTAATTTCAAAACCTGAAAGTTTCTCACATCCCAAGTCACTCCAAAACCGAAGCACATACCTTCGGTTTTTTCATTTCCGAAAATTGGAAATTTGATATCTTTTTTTTCTGCCCACGATAGCATTTCATCTACATTTCTGTGCGTGAAGTAGATATCTCGAAAAAAGCATCTTTTCTCATCTGATAAGTACATCCCGATACCTTGGTTTTCAAGAATAGCTATTCCATCAGGGAATGATGGTAGAGGGTGAAGTCCTAAGGTCAGATCGTAAACTTTCAGCACAGGTAGCTCTGAGCCATTCAGAGCAATCTTGAGTTGGTAGTAATCAGCAAAATTAGACTTAGGGTGTATCAAGTGATTTTTCAGTAAATGCTCAGGTGGGTTACCCTTAAATACAATACCAATAGTATCACAGAAAGTGCTTATTTTATCCGGAGTTGTTGATCCGACCATTTCCCATCGAGAAAGATCAAGTTGCGGGTATATTTTATTAACTTTTCCCAACAGGGTGTATGCTTCTGATTCATCTTTATCACCTCTCTTATATGTAATTTCCGAGATTCCAGTGCCATCGATAGTGATTTCTCGCGCCATAAGTAAAATCCGCTAGTTAAAAAAGTAATAAAAACATTTCATGAGGAGATTGTAACATGGAAAACTCAGAATTTACTATTTTGCTTTATATTTTGGCTCTCAATTTTTTCCTTTCGGGTTTATCGAAAGGTCTTGCTGTGATCAAAGATAAAACCGCAACAAAGGTTGATGATAAGATTTGGTTGTATGTAGATAAAGCGGCGGGCTTTTGTCAGATCATTGTTGACTTTTTTTCAGCTAACTCCAAGCATAAATAAAACGCTTGGAGATGTATGAAAATTTCATGGTTGAGTTCATTGCTCTGGTGGCATAATTTTAATCGTAGTTATCGAGTTGTAAATTTACCACCGTATCACGCTGTTCTTATGAAACCGAATTCGTTTTTAAAGTCTCAAAGAAAATTAAGTCAACTTGAATCATTAGGAAAACAAGTTGAAGTTTTAAAAATAGTATAATTAACTATTCATAAACTTTGTTATTCAAAGTTTCTGAGGGAAAACCATGAAAATTATTCAAAATATTTCTTTGAGGTATGCAAATAGCTTAACTGATGTCGATAATGACTCGCACATGTCTGTCACATACCTGAAAAATATTCTTGATATGGCTCAGAAATTACATGAAGCTGTCGATCCTAATTCTGATCTTGAAGATTGGGTCGATGCTAAAATAACTATCGCAAATGAAGCTCTGTCTGATGTTTATACCTATCTTTTGAAACGACATGATTGAGAAATTACATCTTAAAGGTTTGTACTTCGATTTCATCAGAAAGACCGATAATAAAAAATGGTCTGGTATTTTTTGTTGTTTTGACCCTATAAAAAGGGAATTTCACTCTGAGGTGAATGAGTTAGTTTTAGGTCATTTTTTTTGTGTCGGTCTTTACGGATATACAACTGATGAAATTGTTGAAATTTCAATCAAAAACTCAGAAGTTGAATTAGTTGAATTCAAGACTAAATCAGGTGAAATTTTCGAAGTCCTGAGTTTAGTATCAAGAGCCTGATTTTATTTTTATCGGGATACTTTTTTTTCTATTTTTTTCAAATTCTTGTTCTAACACGTTTCTTGAGATGTCATAAAGGTAAGTCGGTGCGATTTTCCCTATTTTTGGTATATCGTGTGACCAACCCCTCTCAACGTGAGCAGGGACAACTCTGTTCAAATTGGTCTTTATTTTATTTTCAACATATTCAAGGTTTACATATTTTTTATGTAAAAGATTGTAATAATTTTTGGACAATTTAATATCACCTTCTGGTTTTGCAGAGTGTGCACCTATACTAAAATTGATTTCTTTTATTTTTGATTTTTTAAAACAAACTATCTTGTCGTAAAGAATATTTCTGCACCCGTAGTGCATATTTTCTATATCAAAATTGTCTTCTAAATTATAGATGTCCCACCCTTGAGTGCGTATCAAAGAAGTGCCTTCTTCATCCTCTTTTTTTAGATCACCTTGATTTATATCTAAAAATTCATCACAATCTACGAAAATAACCCAGTCGGATGTAGACTCTTTCCATGAATTGTTTTTCACCCATAAACCTATTTCGACTGGAATATACCCCCCTGAATCAAAGGATCTAAATTCACACCCTAGATTTTTGCATATTTTCTCTGTGCTATCAGTCGATCTGTTATCACCTACAACGATGCGACAATTAGGAAATCGGTCACGATACCATTTGATGAAATGAGGTATCATTATTTCATCATTGAAGGTTGATGTAAATAAAGTTATCATTCATCTCTCGATTTTAATTTTATACACAATCTTCTACCTTTTTCGAACTCTAATCGAATGTTTTCTCGATTCAGGAGATATTGTTCACCAAATTTTTCTCTGATGTAAGATGAGTGAAGTCTCAAAATGTTTTGCTCATATTTTTTACAAACATAATCAACATTCACATATTTTTTGTGTAGAAGATTGTAAGATTTCGTAGAAAATTTTATATCACCTTCAGGGCTACAATAATGACCGCCTTCATTGAAATTTGTTTCGATGATTTTACTTTTATCAAAACATACAATTTTATTGTAAAATTTATTCAATCGCCCGTAATTCATATTTTCTATATTTAAGTCTTCGTTGAGATTAAACATATCCCAACCCGTTGAACGTATCAGTGATGCCCCATTTTTTTGTTCTTCTTTTATTTCGTTTTCGTTGATATCGAGAAACTCATCACAATCGATAATGATTACCCAATCAGTATCAGCTTCTTTCCACGCATTATTTCTAAACCATAAACCTACTTCGATGGGTACGTAGTTCCCTGAATCAAAAGGTCGCACAATACAACCTAAATTTTTGCAAACATTTACGGTGTTATCAGTTGATCTATTGTCTGCAACAAATATCTTACAGTTGGTGAATCTATCCCTGTACCACTTGATAAAGTGAGGCATAACCACTTCATCGTTGAATGTTGCTGTAAAAATAGAAATCACTCTAACACCTTCTCGAATATTTTTAAAGAATCCGAAAAATCGATGGGTTTTCCATTTTTTTCAATCAAAAGACTTAGAGTGATTCTTCTTTGAGGTGATGGGTTGTAGACGCTGTGAAGAAAACCAGCGTTTACCAAGCTAGGCTTGGTTATTTTTTGACTAAATACTAATTTACAATCTTGCTCGCTTGCGCACAGATAATTGTCACCAATCACTTTACGCAACGGCTCAGGTGTCTGACAAGCATATAATTTGTTTTCATCATCAATTTCCCACCAGCGTAACTCGCTTTCAGGTGATCCCCAAGTCCAATTCATTTTTGTCAAATTTGATAATTTTTGATCATCTGCATGAATATGTATTTTTTCATTCCCTGAACAGTGTAAAACTTGACACATTTTTACTTTTACGTTGAATTTGTCGAGAAATATGAAAATTTCTGGATTTATTTTTTCAGGATCAATTTCGATGAAAACTCTCGACCTGATGTCATCAGCTTCTTCTCTTTTTTCGAGAACATAATTGAGATCGAGTTTTGGGTCTATCTCACATTTAATAAATCTATGATAATTGTTCATATTTCACCGTATCTTTTTTGCTGGAACACCTGCATACACGGAATTTTCTTCAAGATCAGAAACGACAACAGTACCTAAGCCAGTCATCACATTTTTTCCGATATGTATTTTCTCTCTTATTATAGATCCTGTGCCTAACACACACCCTTCATCAATTTTTACGTTCCCTGAAATACAACAGTTAGGGTTCATGCTGACATAATCACCGATGTAAACATCGTGACCAACGCAAGTGCTGTAACTTAAAACCACATAGTTACCTATCTTTACGTTACAAGAAATGATGCTATTTTCACAAATTATCCCACCTACACCTACATCTAAATCAAAAACGGTGACCCTCGGGTGCACATATGTAGGTTCAGGAATCAAACCCGCTTCTAGGGCTTTTTTCACCATAATTTTTTTGTGTTCTGGATTACCTATACCAACTAAAAAGGTAGGGTTATCGAGGTGTGAAAAATTCCAATCTTTGATGATAGGGTATTCCTGATTTTTGAGCACTAATTTGTTTTCATTTGTAACATCATCAACAAAATAAAAATCTGTGTTTTGGTATTTTGAATCTTGGCTTATAACGTAGAAAACTTCGCGGGCAGCGTTACTGCCAAGAATAACTAAACTTTTCTTATTCATTGGAATACCTCTTACTATTATTATAGGTGGGGGTTTTTAGGCATGGAACCAAATGATGTAGTTTTACTAACGGTAAAGAACGCCCTTGAAATGACCTTAAAATCTTACGTACGTTGGCATTTTAAAGATAAACCTCTACCTATATGTGTGATCGATAATGGATCTGAAGATGATTCAATCGAGTGGATGACATGTAGGTCGGAGAGACTATCCCGCAAGAAAGTCAGCAGTATAATGATGTGGATTTAATAGGCAGGTTCTGTCATTTTTCTGAAACTTTCGGCTAATTCTTGACTACACCAAACCTTTGGAGCGGATGAAACTGCATATTTCATTTCATCTTCATCAACATCTTTCTGAAAATACCAATTCATAACAAATTGCACGAAGTTTACCCTTTTATTATCATCATGAGGGTATGCGCAAAAAGATACGACTGCTAAAAAACGCACCATGTCTGATAAATTTAAACTTAAATTTAATCTGACTGGTAAAACTAAATAGTGGTTCCTGCCATCGTCATGTTGCCCACTTTTTAACCATGATAAAAAAGCGTTGTCTATCTCTTTAATGAATCCTTCCCAACCTCCAAAAAAATGCACCGATTGATCAAGGTCTTCTTCACTGCTTTCTACTAAATTCAATTCGATGATTTTGGATGCTGTGAGAGATGGTACAACTGTGGCGAGTTTTTCGGATTTTACATCAGAGATATAATTTTCGAAAATTGAAATTTTGTTGGGTGGTATCACGACAAAATTTTTGCGAAGTTCAAAAATTTGAAATTTCATCAATAAATTTAAAAATACATCATCATTTTCAAAGTAATTTAACGCTTCAGTGACTACTTCAAAATTTCTAAACCGATAGGTATAATCTTCAATTTTTACCCAAGATTTCATATCAAATCCTATTTTTTGAGTGTTTTCTCGGTTTTTTAAAATCAATCAATGGACTTCTAGCACAAAGTTTTGGTTTCATTTCATTTACAGGGAACATCACATCCGATTCCATAGATCCGACTAAACCTCGATATCCCTCAACGGTTGGTTGTAACCCTCTATGTATGTTGTATGAGCTATAACGGACAAGCTGCCCGCTCTTGATTATTTTTGTATTAAAGGGTCTTTTTGATTCAACATCTAGTACAAATTTGAAATAATCTAAATTTTTGAAGTCTTTTACTTCATCCATTTCGATAGGGCTTGTTATAAATTCTGTGTCTGCAATGTTTATACCATCTACTTGACCGAAAGTTACGAAATGAGAAATGAAGTCATCGTAGGAGCAAGATACTCTGTGTCTATCTGAAAATTTATAAGCAGGTATATCAACATCAATATGCCAAAAATTACCTATCATTCCGAAATATGGATTTACGAGAGCCGTTCTAGTTTGAATGATTCTATATTTTCTTGTCCCTGACCAAGGGATAGCATCAATCATTTTTTTAACAAAATCAGGTGTGTCAGGGTGATTCAAAACGAAATCAACATCAGAGCCATAAAAATTGGGCATGTTTTTAATTTCATCTTGTGATGGGTGCTCAAAATCCTTTATGACAGGGGTGTCGGGTAAATTATAAATCATATTTTTTGTCCAAATTTTATCAATTTAGCAAATTCTTTAGCTATGGTTTCTCTGTCTTTCAGGTAATGAGTGCCCCATCCTTTTTGTTTTTGAGTTTCACTCATTCTAGCATAGTTTCTTTGATATTTGTTGAAAACGTAATCAACATTGACAAAATGTTTATGCAAAAGATTATAAATGTTATTAGAGAATTGTAATCTTCCAACTGGGTAGGATTTATGAGCACCGATGTCGAAATTTATTTCTTGAATTTCGCTTTTTTTGAAACAGACTGTTTTATCGAAAAAATAGTTTTTTCTCCCCCAAACCATTTGGTCAATTTCAAAATTATCGTTTAGATTTACAACATCCCAACCGCAAGTTTTGATCAGCGTAGCACCTTGCTCATGTTCTTTTTCAAGTTGAGACTCTGATATGTCTAAAAATTCATCACAATCAACGAAAATAACCCATTCAGTTTCAGCTTTTTTCCATGTGTTGTTTTTAATCCACTGTCCCATCTCGATTGGGATCTGCCCATAAGAATCAAACACAACGCTTTCACAGCCGTATATCTTCGCTATTTCTACACTTTTATCCGTGGACTGGTTGTCTAGGATGACCATTCTACAGTCGGGAAACCGACTTCTATACCACCTGATATTAAAAGGTAGCATGATTTCATCATTGAAACTTGATGTAAATATTGTTGCTAATTTCATAGTTCACATACAAATTTTTTAGCTTCTACAATCAACTCACCTTCACTCGGTTTGTGCTCTAAACCGCATAATTCAGGGTATTTTGACACCCCGTATTCACATTCTACTACATGGATGAAACCTGATACCCACAGGTTTTCTTTCAATTTTGAAATTTCGTATAATTGATAAACTGCGTTCGGTTGTGCTATTTTTAGAGTTTTTGACACGAAGTCTAAATCAGGTGTAGAAATTCTAATTACACCATCTTTTTTTAAAACTCGAAAAAATTCTCGAAAAACGGCTAAACAATCATCGAAATTTAATTTTTCAATAAAATGCTCACAATAGATGAAATCTACGGTTTCATCTTCTACGGGTAATTGTTCCCCTAGATTGTGGCACAAGTAGTTTGCAGAACACCAGAGGGGTCGAGGGTAGCTATCAATGTTCAACCAACCTTTGAGTATTCTTGAGCCGCACCCTAAATTTAGTTTCATATAAAATTATAGAGTTTCTATATTAAAAAAGAGGTGATTTAATGAATACACTGCGTGACAATATCAATAATGTGACTTTTGGTTTGTATGTTGGAAATACTCATAGACTGAGTTTAGAAGTAGTTTTGACTTGTCTTGCTAAATTTGCACCCTCCGTAAAAACTATGATCGTCAATAATGAATCAGAGCACACAGAATTTTTGCAAAGTCGATTTGTACCTTTTCAAAACTTGGAACCTAAAAAAAATAAAATAGATGTACTGAATTGGATGTTTAAAAATTGTCAGACAAAGTATTTAGTTTTACTTGAAACTGACATTCTATTTTTGGAGCATCTGTTTGAGCTAGAAATTACTCACGATATTCATGCCCATATTGTTTCGGGTAAGGAGATAGCTGAAAATTTTCCGGATGAAAAGTTAGAAATTTTAGATGCTTTAGGGGTGGGTTTAATTGTCTTGAATATGGAGGCTATTAGATCTAAAGGTATCGATAGTTTTCATTCACCTTCAGATGAAAATAAATTTTACTTCATCGGATCATGGATGTTGGAAAAAGCAAAAGAGGAAAATTTAAGTATTCAAGAACTATTTGCTCCGAGCGATGAAGACATCGACCCTTGTAGCTTTTACATCGACCAAGACTACTTTATTCGTTATCACGCCAACCATTCTTTGGATGATGCTGAAGAGAGACCTCTGGATGATCAGACAGACCAAATTCTAAGATATTATCTTTCAGAGCAAGCGTTCGAAAGTTTTACATTTAGACCTGATTCTTTTGAACCTGTGCCTATTGCGGTACCTTTTTAAGCCCAGCACTCGAAAATACGCTTCTCACCTTTTACTTTCATACGACTCGTGGATACGATAAACAACGTATCCCAAGATTTGAATACGTAATAGGAAGTACCTGACATCACATCATGACCTTCGTAAATGTCTGTATTATCTGAATAAACGCTCAAAACTGCATCAGCAGGAGCGTTTTCTTTCAAGCAAGGTTTCAATTTTTCGATCATTCCTTGTTGAGATGAGGGGTCAACTTCATAAACAAACCAACGAATTTTTTCCATAGTCACCTCAGCGTTTCATCAGTGCAGCTACACTGCAAAATGTATTTTTCACAGTACAAACAAATCGGTTGAAGCTCATCGCTCCAATCTTTACAGCTATCTTTCGCTGCGATATTTTTTTTATGGGCTGCACAATAGAGTAGGTTGAAAGATAACTCAGAGTGCACGCAAATTTCGCAGGTCTTTATTTTTTCCTTCATCCTTAACTATAATTATTCATGGATTTGCGGTCTTTTTTCGAAAAAGGTCATTCAGTCACAAAAATAGAAAAAGATGTTGCTGACACCATCTTGGTAGAAACGTGTAAACTAGAATTTTCGTATCCAGACAAAATTTTAACAGACATGGAGCATCCTGTTTATCACGCAAGTACAGGCTTATTTTATTGTGACTGTACTACTTCTGGAACTGCTACAAAACCTCCAAAAGCTGCAAGGAAATTAGAAAATCCAAGCGTTAATTTTTTTTCATCATTCTGGAATAATGTATCTGATTCTCACCTGATGTGGTTTAATAAAAATTTTGGTAAATTTAGTCGACTATCCAAACAATTTCATAATTTTCAAGTTGATGATTACTTAAAATTTCATTTTGACTACAAAGATGCGGTTCCTGTGATTGCCATCCTGTACATCGGCAGTGATGATTTTGATTATTCTGATGGCGGTTATCTCGAAATCGGTCGTTGTTCTGTTGATAGTGATTTTGAAATAGAATCCGTACAGCCAATACAGAAAATTTTACCGAATCACGGAACTTTGATTTTTATCAATAATTTGACACCATTTTTTGCTCATGCTGTATCTGCATTGCAGGTGTCGAAACCAAGATACACCGCTGTGTGTCAATTCGGTTACTCCGAAAATGAGATCTACTCTTTACAAGAAAGAGGTTGGTCTATTCTGTGACATCTCTGACTTCTTTCAATCTTTTTTTAGTTAAAGTGTGTTCAACGTAACCTAAATGAAAAAGTAGGGTGTTTCTTTCTTTGTTGGAAAGCACAGGGTCGACGCGGTGGAGATTTGTAGGGTCGAGGTTATTGATGATGACCAAAACACCGTGGTTTGGTAAAATTCTGTCAAAAATGACTAATTCTTCATCTGTTTGTTTACCTACACCTAGCCAACCACCATCTTTTAATTCAAACACATCTTTTGTAAGGTAAAGACAACAAGTCATGATGGTCGCATCTAAAGAATCGGTGTGCCATACCATGCCGTCACCTTGCCTGTAGTGGTTTATCATGGGGCAACCCTGTGTGAAATTTCCTAAAAAATCGCGGATAGGGTCGAAGAATTTATCTTTTTTAACGGTATCGAAGAAATCAATAAGTTCAATCGGAGTTCGAGGGTTTTCTGATGGTATTATTTTTTGGCTTTCAAACTTAGAGATCAAAGGTGCTCTAAAATGTTCGGATTGATAAACGCCATCACCTTCAACCAGAGGTTGTGATCTTAATAATTTCAACAAATAGTCGCTCATACCTTCTTCGACTTTGGCTGTGCAAAACCCTTTTTTGAAGAACATGCTTGTGTTGAAATCACCTTCAATCATTCACCTATACTCCTGTTATGACATAATAGGGGATAAATCTGATGAGTGATAAACTTTTTGAGAGTCTAAAAGCTGAAAATAGAAAATCTAAAAGTAGCATGGAAAACTTGATTCGGCATATCCTTGAAAAAAATACTAAAGGTGTTTTTAAGGATGAAAATTGGAAACCATTAGCGGCAATACAAAAAGAGTTCTCAAATGAGATGATTGAACCGATTCTAATCGAGAGCAAATATTTTCATAACCGTGATAGTGATAATAATTCTCCTGATGGTAAAAAGTGGTTCTACGAAATACCTTACCAAAACAAAGGTGGTTGGTATTTGAATATCGTAGCGAGTTTTGGACCTAGCTCCGTGCAAGACCCTACATCGAAATATGATTTGACCTACACTTTGACTTGGAGTGCGAAAATTAAAGACTCTTTGAGTGAAAAAATCGCAAGGCTTGAGTCAAAATGCTGAAATTTAGCTCAACATATTCATAAACCTTGCTTTTTGTTTTTCTATCAAGATAATTTAAGCAATGAGATTTGAAGTTAGCGGGCACCAAGAATTTCTAGTCAAAACAAAGAGCGGGTTCACTACGGATTCCGTTTTGAGAGTTTTGCAGCTTTTAAGAGACAAATCTCCCGATGATGAAATTCGGAGCGGTGCGAGTTTGATGATTGCAGTGATCGCGAAATCAATACATGAAATCCAATCGATTGAAGTAAATCAGGTGATGCTAACGATAAACTGGTTGATCGCTTTGGCAGATCAATCAAAAAAAAGACGGTGTTTCTGGTTTATATGCGCCTTTGTAAATGAGATACTTCCAGAGTATCGTGTTCCAAAACGAAAAACGAATTGGTGAAGGTGAATCGATGAAGTTTAAAATTGTGATTGAATTTGAAAGTGATGACCTCTCGACTGCCGATATGATCAAGAATTTAATCGATGTTACTGTAGATTATTGTGATTTATTGCCTGAAGGTGCTACCGTTGATCTTGTTGAAGATGAGGGCTAGACTTGATAATCTGCCAAACAAAATCAGGGAATGATACCCCTGTTTTTTCACCCCGTTGTTTTTTTTCTTGGTACCAAATTAAATAAGCATTTTTTTCCGGTTCATCGTAGTTGTACGCTGATTCTATTTTCATCAAAATTTCTTTGTATTTTTGAATGATTTCGGAATCAGAAGTCACTTTCGTACCCTCGATTCAAGGTCACATATTCTCTTAAACACCTTCGCGTATTTTTCTTGAAAAGATTGCGGTGATGTTTCGAGTTTGTCAGCGTAATCAAGTTTTCTGATGACAAAAGTTCTAGGGAAAACATCAAGGTCAATCAAAATTCCAAGGTCATTCCAAGTTACTTTGTTTTTATCGAGTTTCTCAAAAAACCAGTCTGAAAAACTATGATCCGTCAATCTAGCCAACCGTAAAATTTTATAAACTTGATGTCTATTGGTGATTTTTTTATCACGAATAGACTCTATAAGCCTTGAAAAATAGGTTTCCTTGTCAAAATTTTTTGTATCGAAAACCTTATTTGTTTTCATACTCATCCCAGAGGCTTTGGCAAAAAGCCCACGTCGCATCATCGGATGGGAATTTACCCTTCATTTTCTCGTGGCATTTAGTTCTTTTGTGTTTAACTTCCCCGACAAGAGATTCCCAGAATTTTTTTCGTGAGCTTTCATCCCAACCTTCGGGCATGTTTTCCCATTTTGTGGCGATTCTTTTTTCGAGAGATTCAATTTGTGCGATGAGTTTCATAAACTAACATCCGTGTTTTATAAATGTTCTAATAAAATAGTATAGAATTAGCTAAATAAAAAACAGCGGATACTTTATGATAAAATTTTCGCGATTGAAAAAACTCTCATGGTCAGTGGCTTTTCGTTTTGCTGCTGATTCTTTTGATGCATCACAAATGGTAAAAAATCCGAACCCTGAAGGAAAAAAACAGTGGGTGACTCAGGAATATGCTGACCAGTGGAATCGCGAGCATGGTCGGAGTCAGTCTCAACCATCAGGTGAAAAATCGGAAAACCACCCTCCCGTTGGAAAACAAAGAGCCGAGTACAACAAAAAAAGACTTCAGGAATTCTCAGAAAAAAAAGTAAAACATATCAATAAGTTTGATGATCTCGATGACAAGCAGAAAAAACAGTTATCAGGTATCTTAAAGAAAAAAGGATCCGATGTTACAAAAGAGGATGTCGATGTTTTCGTAAGTCATTTTGAAAAATCTTATGAAGAAGCAAGAGAATCCTTGACTCAATACATCGGTAATGGCGCAGAGACGTACGCTGGACGCCTCAAAGATGAGAGATCTCTTTTTACGAAAATGAAAGGTCGTTTCGCTGATAGAACTATGGAAAGCGTAAATGATATCATAGGGACTCGATGCATCTGTAAAAATATCCAAGAACAAAAAAAGTTGATAAACCATATTTATGAAAATGGTTTAATTCTTGAACACGATGACTCAGTTGATGGGAAACAGAGACCTGATGGTTATAGAGCTCATCATTTTATGATGCAGTCTTCGACAGGTCGCTTGATCGAATTGCAAGTAAAAACTTTGAATCAGCAACAGTTTTCTGATTTTACCCACCCCATCTACAAGTCCCCTTTGAAGGATGATGCCGAGGTTAAGCAGTATACGAAATCTCTATCAGATTATGTATATGAGGTAGATTCAGGTCGGCAACCTGAGAATAAACCGCAAATTCCGCAACAGTTGAAAAACTATTTGCAAAAAGAGGGTTTGTCTGAATTCGATTTTGATGGTTTAATGAGATAAAGAGGTGCGGGATGGATTTTTTAGTGATCCGCGATAAAAACAAAAAAAATGTAGATGTTTTACAGTTTCAAAACTACGCAGATGCCAAAGCGAAAAAGAGAAAACTACAGCAAGATGGTCACGAGGGTGAGCTGATTCTTAGTTTTGGATCTGACATGAAATCATTTTTGATGACTTTCACCGAATACAGACCCCCTCATTGGAAAGATTTGATTAAAAAAAGTGAGAACTAATCTATCTTATTAGCCCACTTTTTTTGCGAAGTGAGAACCTTAGTGATATAGGTTCTCACTTTTTTGTTATTCTTGCACACTGATGTTTTAACAGCCACTCCTGCGTTGTAACAACAAGCGATAGATGCGTAGGATGAGAACCTTTCAGCGCATTCTTTGATATGTTTAACAGCGAGGTGTGTGTTGACCTTGGGATCCATTAGATTCTGTATGCTTCCACGAAAACCCATGTTTCTCGCAGTAGGGTAAAATATTTGAAACAATCCGACACTGTAGGTTTTAAACTTAGGTTCGAAGCGGATTGCTGTCGGGTTGAAATTGCTTTCTATCTCAGCGAAAGCGAGAACCAAAGCAGGGTTCACACCGTGATCAAGAGCGACTGCGCGAATATTCTCTTCACCCCACCCGAAAGCCTTTAGAGGCAAACTTAACAAACCTACCAGTGTCAGAAATAATTTCATCAATTTGATCTCTTTGAAGTTCGGCTCGACATCAGGTCAAAACCACTGAAAACATCTTTTTGAAATTGAAATTTGTGACTTTCACGCAAACGTGCGTTTTCTCTGTTTAGGCGCTCGACTCGATCCACAAGGTCACACTGCATAGCAACGATTTTTTGCATCTCTCTAAGTCGCTCAGAGAGCTGAATATTTTCGTTTCTCAAGGTTTCGTTTGCCATGATAAGTTCTTTAGCATCCAATTTCATTTGCCATCCTTAAATCAAATTTTCATCGTAAATGATAGTGAAATTAAATCGAAACGCCGGAAGAAATCCGGCGTTTTTTATAAATAAATTAAAAACTTATTGTTTTTAACCAGTTACACCGTGGGTGATTGAGATGACACCCAAATCGGAGAAAGTTTTGAGTGCTCCGATTGTCGCGGAAAGTAGCACATCACCTGTCTCTTCAACTAAAACATCATCGCCAGGATTCAAGTAGAAATCTTGCCCGAGATACTCCAAAGTCCCAACCTTATCGAGTCGACGACCGATATCACCGAGATAAATAGCCCCAACCGTGTCACCGATAGCAAAACCGCCACCTGCTGCACTTACTGTTCCATTATGTACAAGCCTAGTTTTCATAAAAACCCCCCTTTAGTGATCAAGAATTAGTTCATAAGTTTCTTGATCTCTTCTCCAAACACCTTTTCAATTAGATTTTCAGTGTGTGTTCCTTTAAAAAGGTCTACCAAGATTGACCCTCGCAAATATAAATCGAAACTCTTAAAATCTTCCAAAGTTTTTATGTTTCGGTTCGATGATACTTCGGAAAAGCCAATTCCGACATCAAAACCGAATTCTTTGGAAAATCTTTTTTCAAGAACTTCGATAATTTTTTTCTCTGAAATGATTTTTTTAATTGTACCTTCAGGGTATTCTGGATCGAAATCTTCAACGAGATTGTGCTTCTTAATCAAATCGCTGAGATCACCGAGAGGCACTAAAATATCGAAACGTATTTCAGCTTCTTTTGTATTTTGGATAGTAATATTTGGTGCATTAGCGTACCTGATTGCGATTCGATTCGCTATTTTCATATTTTTATTTCCCCTGTATAGAATCACTATCTGATTGGTGCATTATGATATACAAAGAACTTGGCATTCAAACACAAAATGATTCCACGGGCTCAGATCTTTTTGGAGGTGCCGTTGCAGCAAATGCTGAAGGTGACATTTTAGCCATCGGATCTTCGGGTCATTCATCAAACCGTGGTGCCGTATATCTCTATCGCAGAGATACCGAAGGTAATATCACTCTTTTGCAAAAGATAACGGCTTCCGATGCCCAAACAGGTGATAGATTCGGTCTATCTGTAAGCATTTCTAATTCCGGATTCATTCTAGCTGTAGGGGCACCTTACTGCACAGGTGTAAGTTCACGCACACTTCATGGGGCTGTGTACCTTTATTTTTGGAATGGGTCTTCTTATTCGAATGAATTAAAGTTAATTCCTTCTGGAGGTTCATCTCCAACATCAGGGTCTCTGAATAATACTTATTTTGGATTTGATGTTCAACTTTCTCACAACGGTGAATATCTCGCTGTCGGCAACGATGCTACATCTGAAGATGGTTGCATTGTGTACACATACAATAAATCAGGATCAACATCTTTTTCTTTATATCAAGTGACAGATAATCCGAGAAAAGACGCCTATGTTTCTAAATTTGGAAAATCGGTAGCTCTCGATGAATCCGGAAAAACTTTAGTGGTGGGTGCACCTGACCTCGCACCATCTGGAGCTGTAGCTCCCTTTTCAACAAGAAAAGGTGGTGGTTTTGTTTTTAGTCAAGGTGAAATCGGGCGTCCTTATGTTTTAACTAAGAGTTTATATTTTCCATCTAGCTCAACTTTTTCGAAGTTTGGTGCTTCTGTTACAGTGAATTGGGATGGCTCTGTTTACGGTTTTGGTTCACCTGAGTACAATTCTTCTCAAGGTGCGGTAGCTATCTTTTCAAACTCTAATCCTATTTCCGAACCTGTTAATTTTTCTAGTGATGGTTATTTGCTTGAGCCTTCGATTGGAACAGGTTCAAACCTAGGTTTTGGTACAAGAATTCAATTCGATAGGTACGCTCATAAGTTGATGGTCGGAATGTTCGGTTCCGGCGATACCATCGGAAAGATTTGGATGTTTGAGTTGTACCCTGAACTCAAAAAATCGGATAATACAGGAGCGGTAGGCGAGCAAATTTGGGAAGTCAACAACCCCTCTTCAGGTCAATCCGGACAACGCTTTGGTTCTGCAATCGCTCTTTCAAGAAGCGGTTTGATCGCTGTTTCTGGATCTTCCGCTTATTCTAGCAACGGTGGAGTCTATTTTTATAAGTCGCGGATATACACCCGACACTATACAAATTCTTTTAACAGGACATCTCAATCTCATGGGTCTAACCAACCTACAGGGATAGACTTTTCATTTTTGAACTCTGCCTTAAATTTTATACCACCTTTGACAAAGGTGGCTCAGAAGATGAAAAAAGCTATCTCCTACGCTGATGTAATAGCTATTATTTTTCAAAAAATAGGTTTACCGACTGGAACGGTAAACTTAGAAATTATTGCTGGGGATGATGATGGTCCCTATTTTGATGCCCCTAATTCTGTTTTGTCTAGTTCGAGTTTAGCTGTAGCTTCAATTACAGTAGGGGAAGCATATCTATTTTCTATGCCTAATCGATTTATTCATGAAAATGACCAGTTTTGGTTAGTTCTATCTTTCGATTCAAATTATGTCGCATCTGCGAACAGTTCTAACTACGTGCTAGTTGGGGCAACTACCCCCGCTCAATACGGTTTACCGTTTTTACAATACAACGGTACATGGTCTTCTGCTAATTTCTCGATCCCTTATTTGCTTTCAACGCAATATTTCAACACTCGATCCGAGATCGGTCGGTTGACTACGACACCCTATGACATCAGAAACTCTATTTATACGTTAAAGCCAGCCCCTTATAATATTTATGGTGGTGAAAAATTGATGCTTGAAAAAAATGGCTATTTCAAGCAAACTTTGACCCTGCCGACTCCTGCTGTTCCAGGTCAAATGACTCAGCAAGAACTTGTAGACTTTTTGAATAACAATTTAAATGCTCGATTTAGATGTACTGCAATCGCTTCTACCGTAAATAGTCAACCCGTTGTTGTCATCCGTAACGATGATGTTTTCACGAATTTATCAGGAGTTGATGAAGCTCAAAGTTTTATTCGAGCCGACTCTGCTTGGGATGTCTCTACAAACAGCACTGTCTCCACAGATGATGCATTTGCTTTTAGTAATGGTGCAAAAATGTGGCTGTTTAAACCTGATAGGCTTTATCAATATGGGGTAACCCCTGATACTGTAACAACTGAATGGTTTGATTGGTTCGAACAAATTAACAAACCACTTGAACAATTTTATTGGTCAAACTCCGATAAAAATACACCTACACCGCAGCCTTTCAGACCAAAGATAGCAAATTATCCGATGGGTGCTCGAATCGATACTCAGTGGACGATGAGGTCGTTTTTCAGATTTGTTGTCACTAATTTTATCTTAAACCCACAAACGAAAAAAGTCAGAAATTCAGTGGGTTCTGAGTCAACCGTTCCTTTGGATGTTGATAGAAAACACGTGAATATTATTTTGAATTACTTTTACGATGTCGCAGGCTCTCAGCCTTATTGGTCCGCTTTTTGGTATTATTGAAGTCTTGCTTTTTGGTGTACCCGCAAGTTCCACATTTGAGCCAACCCTCTTTTTTAAGAAGAGGGTCTCGGTGTTCGCTCAACCATCCCATACATTCTGGGCAAACGTATCGTTTTATATCCATTCATACAAAATATAAAAGTTGATTACTTGGTCAATTCGGTTACATTCCACCTGATAACCATACATTAAATGTTATAAATGATGATTACTTCATCAAATCTGCTAACGCAGGGTCATCTGATGCGAATTTCATTTCTCGGATGATCTGGTATCTTTTTTCCTCTGAGGCATCTTCTAAACTTTCATTTAGGTGTCGGTTTCTTTCTTCCTCTTGTTCCAAATGCTTTTCTCTTGTTCTGATAGCATCTCTGTAAATTGAGTTTACGACAGACCTGATTTGTTGGACATTTGGAGGGTAGTTGTCCGGATCCACCGCGACGAAATCATCTAAGTAAAAGCAAACCTTTTCACCAACAAGATGATCTTGAACGGGTGTCGATGGGATTTGTGATGCATGCTGCCAGTTAGACAAGTAAGCTAACACCATAGACCCGTCTCTTTTTTTGATCCCAAAAGCGATTATTTCATCGTTAGGAAAACGCAAAAGGTGTGGATCTGAACCTCTTGATCTAGCACCTCTTCCGACAGTAATCGATGGTCTTCCGAAAGTCCTTTCGATGGTGTCATCTCGTGTCGTTTTGCAATGAATAGAGATACACATGTCATCAAGAAGAACCGATAAATCACCCATCCAAGCCGACTGCGGTGATTTGATAACATCAATTCGTATCATTTGATGAATGGGTTCACCTATAGCTTCAGCTAGGATACTTCTAGCTTCATCTTCCATCAAATTTTCAATCAGCTTTCCTGAATCGATGATAGGTTTTGGTTCGAAATTTGAACCTGCCACAAAGAGAGTGAGATCAGGTGGTGTAACATTCAATCGGCATTCATTTTTAAGAAACCACCAAAGTTTCAATTCGAATTCACGACCCACTTTTGTGTCGGTGAGAACATCATCACCACCTCTTTTGATATAAAGTTCACCTCGGAGTAAAGTTTGCAAACGGGAGAATTGGTCGTGTACCTTTTGAATCTCCAACGGAGGCTCATCCAAAACGATGCAATCTTTAAGATCGGTACGGGGGCATTTTTCTGTTGGGTCACCGAGAAGAAATTTAGGGTGTCTGAAATCAAACATCTGCTTTATGTCACGCGTAGGGTCATGAGATGGGGCTGTTATCATTCAGAACCTCAATCAAATAAAAAAACTTCTTTGACCCCATAATTAGGTCTTACCAAATATTCTAAACTAGAAAATTCTAGCTCATCAATTAAAGTAGTGAGTTCTTCTTTGTTCATGGGTTGTCGCTTGCAAAGAATCTCAACTGGTTCAGGCAAATTTACATCAGTGACAATCGTCGCTAAAAGTTGGCTCATGCGAAGATTGTCTAAATCCCGAAGAATTTGGAATTTCAGTTTTCCTTCGACTGATTCGATGTCATCGATGAGTAGATCGACTGATTTAAATTCGTTTAAAATTTTCGCTGCGTTTTTCGGACCTAACCCTCGGATGCCTGGGATATTATCAGATTTATCACCTACAATCGCGAGATAGTCTCTGAATTGTTCAGGTGTGACACCGTATTTTTTCGCAACCTCATCAGTTCCGATGAATGCGTTTTTTTGCAAGTCTCTGATGCGTGTGTTGTCATCGATAAGTTGGCAAAAATCTTTGTCACTAGAGATAATTTCGACTCTGTAATTCAAGCTACTCGCTACTGTCGACAAAGTGCCTATGACATCATCAGCTTCAAACGTAGAAACTTTAACTACAGGAATACCTAATGCTCTTATCAAAGGTTCTACAAAAGGTCTTTGTTCTGAAAGCGCGGGATCTATCTCTGTGCGGTGTGCTTTGTACTCTGGGTATAACTTTTTGCGGAAAGAATTGCCACCTTCCACAGCACAGGCGATCAACGAGGGTTTTTCATCGAGCAGCTTTAAAAGCGTTCGAGCTAACCCCAATAAAGCACCGGAATTCAAACCCTTTGAAGTGACTAAAGGGGGGAGTCCAAAGTGACTCCTGAATATTATGTTTGATGTATCTACCAAAATTATTTTGTTCATGGTAGAAAGTTTAACTCATACAAAAATTATGGCAAGCGTTCAGCTAACTAATTGTTATCTATGAATTTTTCTCTTGAATCAAAATTTGAGATGAGGCATATAAAATTATATGAAAGAAATAGATGAATCCACTGTATCCAAGCCACCTCGGTTTACTATCGATGAAGTTGATGAATCAGTCGTTGATTTCAACGATAAAAACTTAACTCCAAGAGCATCAGACCCGCTTAATTTCAAGGGGGGTGTGCTGATTCCAACCTCTCGGGAAAACATGGTGATTGCTCTTAACCACACTGAGGCTCTATTCAGCCAAGATAAACAAGGTCATAGATACGAAAATTTTAAGAGTAGCATCGCTACTCAGAAGTTCTCAGAGTTGTGTATTTCAGATTATCTTAACTCCAAGGGCATCGTATCTTCGGTAGACTCAAAAATTCACTCACGTCCAGAAGATTCGATACTGAAAACGGAAAACGGCTTTAGCTTGCATGTAAAGGCTTTGGGTGTTTCTGATTCCCGTAGGGCGTTGGGACCTGCATATATCATTTCAAAAGATGACTCCGTTAATCAATTTTTACCAAAACATTACGTCATCGGCTGCGTAGTTTCGAATGATTGGAAAGAGTTAGCTTTATTGTTTTGTATTTCATCCTTTGACACAAGAACGCAGTATCGAAGCACGTTAAAATATATGCCTAGATACCGTTGCTTGTATCACACCACCATCCGTGAACTTTCGCACGATGACAGGTGGGGGTGTTTAAGGAATCTAGTAAAACAAGAAGTTAAGAACGTGGAAATAACTGATGATGATGGGCTATCGGTGGCTGATTAAGAGCCTTCGCGGATAATTTTGCCGTTCGATCCAAAATATTTACGGGCATTAGCAGTATTGTTACAAAAACCTGCATGAAACATGAGGGTATATCGTACAGCATCGGTATCCATTTCTGACACCCTGTGGCAGAATGGAAGGTGAATGTTGTTAATGGTTACGACTGTCCCGTGAGTGGGTGTTACCCGACCAATTTTTTTAACTAAATTATATTGGTTTGGTCGCAAACGAGGTTCGATTAGATTTTCGGCTTCTTCGATGTATCCCAACTCCAAGCACCCCCCGTAATCATCCTCCCATTTGTGATCCGTTAGGTAAATTAAAGTGGTTAAAAAAGTCCCATCTATGTGATCGTTGTGCCAAGGCATACCTTTACTTTTTGTGAATTTATTGATTGTACAAAAAAAGTAGTCGAAAATACCAAACATAGACTGGACATTGAGTAAATTTTTACCAAACCATTTTTGGCACTCAGCCAAAATACATGCCGATGGTCGATAAGATATTTCGGGCGGGTTTAAATTTTTATCTTCGTTGTAATTGTTACTCTTCGTGAATTCTTCGCTTTTGATGATGTGTAGCAAACGATTCGCATCATCAATACTGATTTTACTCTGCTCGTATCCTTTTTTGAAAAAGTCTTTCACAGGTCTAAAACTTTGTAAGTTGGTTTCAGGTAATCCGATCCACAATTAACGATTCTCGTTTCTCTAAACCTAAAATCACAAAATTTATGTGAATGTCCAAAAAGCAACAATTCAAAATTATCTGATAAAACTTCCAAATAATTGAGGTTCGCGCAAAAATTGGCGTACCTCTGATCATCTGTAAAACAAGGAAAATGTGTTACACAAACAGATTTTTCGCGATTTTTAACACTGTCAATCGTTTCTACTAAATCTCTATATGCTTTTCGAGTAAACCAATGCATGGTAGGTAGCCCTTCTGTGATCAAAGGCAAGTGGTCACCATCGTTGGTTGGCGGTACATGGTGACTATACCACCCATCGAATCCATAAAAACTCCATCCTGCTATTTCAAAACAGCCTTTGGATAGATGGTGAATTTCGCATTCTTGAAACCATTTTTCATGAAGTTCAAACAACTCTTGAATTGATTTCTGAGGTTTTGGTGTTTGCCAAAAATCGTGGTTTCCTCTAATGCAAATTATCGGGCATGAGAGATTGTCTCGAAACATCTCTAAGGTTTTTTTGAACTGATCTTGATGATGGCTGCTCCAGTCACCTGCATGAACTACTACATCAGGTTTTTCACTTGAAATTTTTTTTAAGAAAGTCTCGTGGTTTTTTTCATCATCGTGACTGAAACCAAAATGTGTATCTGATGTCAAAATAGCTCTCATACACTATCATAGACCTGATGCTAAAAGATTTATTTACCCGTGGTTTCGCTGTTTCGAGTTTGCCGATTGAAATCGCTGATCGGATGCTTGGGATAATAGAAAGTCAAAAATTTTTGTCAATCCAAGGTGTGGATGTTTATAAACAACATACGGAATTCAAGGATAGGCACCTATCATTTCCGGAAATTTGGTCGAATCAAGGGAAAGCTGTACAGGCTTTTGATGATTGGAATTACCCTCAAGAATTAAAAGATATTTGGGATTTTTTAAGGAAAAAATACCTTTCGGGTTTCGAAACTATGATGGGTTCTTTTGATCATAGCTGTATGCTCGCGCATAGGTTTTCCGAGGGTCAGCAGATTGGTTTTCATTCTGATACGATTGAAGCTACTTTTTTTGGTCTAGTCGCTTATTTAGGTGAATCCGACTTTACTGAGGACGATGGGGGTTACTTACGACTAGGGCGCGCTCGTTTAGACTCCCAAGGAAAGGTTCTGAATTGGTTAAAAAATGAAGGAAACATTGTTGAAATAAGTCGCATCCTTCCGAATCACGGAACCCTAGTTATTTTAAGTAACATCGATCCAACTTTTGTCCATGCCGTGGAGCCTCTAAAAATTAAAAAAAAGAGGTTTACTCATGCATGTAGGTTTGGATTTTCATCTCAAAGGTTCGCTGTAAAAAGCATCGATCGAGGTGGTTACTCCTGATTTTTTATTTTTTATTCTGAGGTGGCGGTGATATGTATCGCATGTGGGTGGATTTAACAAGAATTACGGAATTTCCATGAGGGTTGTTTTCAACTTTGACCAGCCAATAATCACGGAAGACGATGTTAAGGGTTTCACCTTTTCCTGTATACCCACATTTGCTTCTAATGATTTCTACGATGCAACCATCTTTTATCATTCTTTTATAGTTAATAAAGGTAGTTTATCGAAGGTAGATTCTCATGTTTAGAGTTTTCAAGAATGTAAGAATCGAATTCGATTTTCATGCTAGGGATATTGAGACTGGAGATGCTATCGTTTGTTCCGAAGATGTCGTACCTAGTCCAAAGTTTTCTGAAATTATTAAAATTTCTTTTGATGATTTCATAAAAGATCCTGAAGACCTTCTAGTAAAACTGTCTCGTGACAGAGATCATGAGTTAACCATATACCTTAAAACCGAAGATTTCATCTATTTTCTAAGTCTTTATCTAAAATCGACTCTACTTGAAATTGATGATGAATACGTTTTTGAAACGTATTTAGAATCGCTATCACGCCTTCATGAACTTGATAATACCCTCTTGAAGCCATCTTCTCTTTTTAGAAAAGGTATCTTTGAAGCACTAAATTTTCAAAGAGAGATCGTTTTTGAAATTATAAAAACAGCTCCGACTGTAAATTACTTAGACTCTTTTAAGAATCTCCCTCTTGAAATTCTTCTTGCCCATTTTTTTAAGACAGGTGAAGTACAGGGTGATTTGTCAGAGCTAGTGCTTGAACTCTGTCATATTCATTTGATTACTCTTCATGATGCTATGGTCATGGCAGGTCTCATTTCCGATGATATTAAACCCTACACCGATTTAGAACAACATAAAAGACAAGAAATGTGCGAACCACAAGATTGTAAATGCGCATCAAGTGATTCCATCTATCAGGCAAAAACAGGTAAAGAACCTATTTGGATAGTTGATTATGCAAAAAGAAAAAATAATCCTTGGTAAGGAAATATCTACTTACCCATACAAAGATTTGTCTTGGCGTTCTTATTTTAGCGAATCTGATGCTCATTATATCATCAGAAAATTTCACACACCTTTTCAAGGTAGTATAGAATTTTACAAGAGGAAATTCTTGGAGGAGCACATTGCTATGCTCATCCTAGCTGAATTTAATTTAGCACCGGAAGCTGAGATATTTGTGGATGGTGATGATATTTTTTATCGACACAAACATATTGTTTTATTTCAACACAAACCTCAAACTAGGCTTGTAAAAGATTTTTGTTTGAAGATGGAGGCTTTGAATTTCATCATACCTGAAGATTTTTCATTCACTAGGATAGGGGTTGATGTTTTCGATGGGTGCATCAAAATATTTAGAGTGGATGATCTTGTTTTTTCACACCTTCCCCTTGAAATACTTATAAAAATTCAGACAAAAGTACACGGAATTGATGTAGATGAGTTTTCACTTCTGAATTCTACCATAAAGGTTGCTGAGGACTACCCTGATTTACTCGACTGTGTTGCGAACAAAAATCATGTCGCTTGGTTAAATCATAATTTTTTGGATTTTTTAGATCTTGCAACCACAGATCTTTATTTACAAGAATCTAAAAATATACCCTTCCTGAGAAGGGCTAAAATGACAGGTGGTGCGAAAATTCGTTTGAAGCGTTGAATTATTCGCAGTCGACTGTTTTTCGTTCGATCACTTGCATTTCCGTGTTTCTGTGAATCATCATCGATTCATAACTCAACAGACCAAACGGTTTCAAGCTGTCTATGATGACCTGTGGGTCGAAACAACTGCACGAATACACATCAAATTGGAGCATGGCGGGGTTCGGTTCATCCCAGCAGTGACATACGATGTGTGAAGTCTCAATAAGACACACACCAGTAATACCAGAGTTTCCGACTGCGTTCACATATTTTGCGATTGGACCTGCGACAATTTTCATATTGATGTTGTGAACCAGATCAGCCAACCACTTTTCAAAAGGCTCAATTTCTCGTGGGGGATTTTCTACAAACGCTTTAACAAGCAGATGTTGATGGAAAAGACCTTGCGCAAGATTTTTATTTGCATTTTCAACATAGACGTTGTGTTTCATATCTACCCTTTTCGATGGTTGTGTCACATCGAGGGTATTTTATTAGTATTTATTCATCCCGATTCGAAACACCTAATAAATCCTCTACCATAGTTTTGTTTGCTCGTGACCTAAATTCAATCAAAACATCTACTAATTCGCGCATTCTGGATGATTCATTTTTAGGGTTATTATTGTCACACAAAATATTTACGGTGTGGAACAATTCATGCGATTCAGGTATGATGGCGCATTCACCATCACTGAAAAAAATGCTGATTTCGGTCGATGTTTTATGCCAAAAAACTTTCATGATTTACCCACCTCTTTAGATAGCAAGTTTATGGCTTTCATCAGTTGTGATATTTCCTTTTCACTCCAATCGTAACCTGATCTGAAAAATGGGATAACATCGTACAGAAATTTGCTTAAACTTTGAGCTTCTAACATCTCAAGCTGGATGCTCGGTTCTTGCGCAATCAATTTATCAATAGCTTTTTTGGGATAGCAGTGGTGGTAATTTCTGCTTATGAATGATCGGTTTTTCAAACAAAGTCTAATTTTTTCTCGCAAATCAGGGTCATCTAACTTCTGTAAGTAATCATCAAGGCAGTCGATTGCCAAAAAGTTGGCAAGAAATCCAAATTGAGACTGGGAAAACACAGTTGAGCGAGCCGCTTGTAAAAGCGCACTATAATTTGAACCTATTTCATCAGTTAAATTGTCGATGAGATCGTCAAACGTGAAATACTTGTTTTTATCGCTTTTCCTTAACTTTTCTATAACCGCTAAAACTTGCTTATTTACCCCCAAAACCTTTCTGTTCGTGAGTTTGCAAAGTCGAAAGTAACTGTCGAGTGTGAGGGCTGATTCTTTAGAATCCACGTATAGATACTTATCCGCGTTTTTGTGAAAATCTTGCGAACTCATATTGTTGTCTAAGAATCTGTGACCATCAAATATTTTGAAATTAAAAACTTTTAGCGTTGATTTTGTTCTTGGAGCTCTCGGTTTTTTCGGTATTGAAATTTCCGAAAGTTTTCTATATCTGAGAGATTCTAATCCCCCAAACAGTTTTACGAAACCTATAACAACTGCATTTTCATCTATTATTTGCTTGATTTTGTTATTTTTCATCGCTTGACTTATATCTTCATCCATCAGCACAATTTTACCTGAATTCAAATCTTCAACCGTTACGCAAAAACTATCATTAAAAGTTCTTAACAATAATTTGGAATTCTGCTTCATTAAGCGCCATTTTGTTGCTTGGCTCATGGATGCATCATCGCTAGAAAGAATTCCAGCTTGATTGAAAGTCAAACCGAATTTTGTATAGGCTTCATTTTTGGTTGAATACTTGTGCCAGAAACTAATCTTCTTGATAAAATCTTTCGGTGTTTCGCTCGATATAATATCATCGATTCTCATTTGAAGCAGTTTTGATATACCTGTCTTCAAGATTTTATTTATTTTTTCTCTGTTTTCATTCGAGTCGTGTAAATTTTCGCGAGAAGCAGATACTTCGACATCACCCGTATTGCAGTGAATACAAATTCTAGCGTTTTTTATAAGCCCTGTCATCGAGTAATCACCACCATCGTAGGGAATTCCATCCACGATAAGCAATTCACCGTAGCTTCTCCATAAAGCACCGTATTCGTTGTTGAAGTCTTTGATTACAGTAACTTCATCTTTTTGGAAAAGGATACTCTCATCACTGAACCAATCCAACGGGCGCAAGCCCTGAATTGTGGGACGCTCACTCCAAAAATAAACACATCTTTGAACAGCGAGTTGAAATTTTTCGAAGTCTTCGGATTTCACGGCAAGCATAATTTCTGTGCCATCGGCTTCGCTTGTATCGATTTCCGAGATGAATTCCAGAGTCCCTTTGTTCGAAGATCCGATGTGACAGCAATACAATCTTTTCTTGCCTTCAATTCTTGTTATCACATTAAAAGTTTGCGTGTACGCAAAAGCACTTTTTGAGCCGACACCGAACCCACCAGTCTGATTGTTGGAATCGCGTTTTGTGCTTGAACCGAATTTAATGAAGACGTTGACCATTCGGTCATGGCTGATACCGCATCCATAGTCACGTACAGAAAAAATAGGATTTTCTTTTGTTGGGGCTGTGATGACCATTTCATGATCTTTCTTGCCCGCTTCGCGCAACGCATCACGAGCGTTACAAATATATTCTTGCACCAAGGTTCGGATTGGGTGACTGTAAATCTTAGACCTGAGTATGTTTATAATTTGACCATCATCTTCACTCGAAATTCCGAACGAGTAGCTCTCACCTTGATGATTTGTTTGATGGGTTTTAGTTCTTTCATCAATTTTCATAGCGCACCCCTTTGACTCAAGCCCTAGTCCATTTTCGTAGCCCTTGCACTCGGTAAGACAAAAGTTACTAGCATTTTATATCGTAGTAATTACAATAAGTTAAAACAAGAGTAACTTTTGTCTTACCGACCGTGGTTGGTGGCTTTTGATAGTCAGACCGTGTAAATTGTTCGATGGAGGTTCTATATGAAGATCAGAGACCTGAAAATCTTGTTGACACAGATGATTTCTAATAAAATCCAAGTAACTCCGATGCTTTGGGGTCCTCACGGGATTGGAAAGTCTGCTAGTGTGAGGCAAATAGCCCAAGAGATGGGATACGACCTTTTCAACGTGATTTTAAGTCAAAAAGAGGCAGTAGACCTTGCAGGTGTTCTCTATACCCGTGAAGACAACGAATTAAACCTGTCGGTTACTGATGCACACCCACCCAAATGGTTTGCGGAAGCTGTAAAAAAAGGAAAATTTATTCTGTTTCTCGACGAATTTAACATGGCTCGTAAGGAGGTCATGAACGCCGCGTTTGAACTCGTATTGGATCGGCGGTTGAACAACATCAAGCTGCCTGAAGATGTTTTTATCGTGTGCGCAGGAAACCCTGATGACGAGCGATATGATGTAACTCCTATGTCTGAAAGTTTGCGAGACCGCTTGATGCATCTGATGGTTGAAGCAGATATGGATAGTTGGCATCAATATGCAAAAAGATCAGGCATTTCCTCTGATGTAATTCAGTTTTTACGGAACAACCCGCAAGCCGCTTGTGTGAATGATAAGCGTGATTTGATTTTACCAGTGGAGATTAAGCATAGTCTACGTTCTTGGGAAAGACTCAGTGATATTCATAAACTGAATCTGCCTGACCACATCAAAACTGAATGTTACTCTGGAATCGTGGGCAATGAAATGGCTTTGCTTTTTATTAAAGCATCGAATGAAGATACTTTATGCCCTGAAGACATTCTTGAGATGTCCGATTCCACGGTTGAAAGAATTCAAGGATACCTGTCGGGGTCGAATATTAGATTCGACAAAATTGAAATGGCAATTCAAAACTTCGGTGATTGGGCTCGTGCATCAGAAGAAAACATGAGAAAAGCAAATCGAAGTATTATGAATTACATCAAGTTCGCTTTGATGTTACCGAACGACTTAGGAACTTCCGCTTTGACGATGCCTTTAGCGGAACCTGCATTCCGCTTGAACGATGAATCCGCTGCGATTTTGGGTATTACCAAAGTAAAAAATGACAGTTGGGCTACGGCTTATCTAAAAATTGATGAGTGTAATAAGAGATGCCTACAAATCCGAGATGCTCGTGAAGCCACGCAACGGGATTTGACCAAGACTAAAAAGACAAAAGTGTAACTTTTGTCTTACTGTCAGAGAGGTGAGTTATGAATACAGAAGTTGTCGCGGATACAGAACCTAGTGTGGAAACCGCAGTGGACTTGAAAGATGCTGTATTGGCACTCCATGACTCTAAATTTGATTTACTTTCGCTGCAACCTTTCTACGCTATCTTGTTGCAAAAGCACTCATTTCATTGGTGCGATGATGTAAAAACAGCGGGTGTTGGTATTACTGCCAAGGGTGTACCTGTTCTGTATATTTCACCTAAGTTTTTTTTATCGCTGAATAAGTTTGAGCGTGTAGGCTTGTTGATGCATGAGATGTTACACGTTGTGATGCGCCACATCGCCCGTGGAAAAGAACTACATCAGAAAATCGCTAATATCTCTATGGACATCGCTATCAACCAGTTGATCCCTGTAGAATTGTTACCAACGGGAGCCCTTTTACCTGAACAATTCGATTTGAAAGCAGGTGAATCGTTTGAATTTTATTATGTCGCGCTTCTTAACCAAATGGATGAAAACGACCAAAATCAACAAACACTTGATAATCACGAATATTGCGAAGAATCGCAAATTTTATCGGATGATATTTCAAATCAAACCTCAAGTGACTTTGCAAATGAAAGCGTAGCTCAAACTGCTACTGATCAAGCTGTATCTGATGCCTTAAAAAGTTGCCGTGATAATTTTGCAGGTCGGATTCCAAAAGAAGTGCAAAAGATTTTCCATGATCATATCGCGGAAAAAACCAAAACTAATTGGAAATCAATTCTAAAAAGTTATGTAGGTAGAAACACATCTTCTGAAAAAGAATCTACCCGATGTAAACCTAATCGCCGTCAAGGTTTCATGGCTGCGGGTATGAAACGTATCGATTCACCGAAAGTTCTTGTGGGGATCGATCATTCGGCTTCAGTGACCGACTCTATGGTTCTTGTATTTGAAAATGAGTTGCGTACTATTCTCGCATCTTTGACTGATAGAACTGAAGTCGCGTACTTTGATACTAAAATTCAAAGCGTAGAGACTTTGAGAAACTGTAAAGGTCGATCTGCATCACGACGAGCGTGTGGTGGTACAGATTTTAACAGCATCGCTGAACATGCGAAAGCTAAAAAACCAGACCTGCTTTTGATTTTTACCGATGGGGAAGCATCTATGCCGACCATCCCTGTCCGTTGTCCTGTTATTTGGTGCATAGTAGGGAACTATAGCGACAAACATCTACAAGGGCGTAAAGTTCGATTAACTTGGGAAGAAGGTCGTTTCAAAAATTGAATTTTTTCAAAAACGGATACGCAGTAATTTATCAAGATACGGCTCTTCTAAAAAAAGAGGTCGAATCCGCAGTTTTTGGCAAAGAAACAGGAAAATATGGATCTGATTTAACACAAACTTTTAAATTAAATCCATCCACTCAACCTGCCACAGGTGTACTACAAAACTTTAAGAGCCACTCTTTTTTTATTGAACTTTTAAAAGCGTATGGGAATTTTTCGACTACTCATATCATGGTGCACAGATACAAAAAATCAAACGCTATGAATTGGCATCACGATGTTTTTGATCGCTCAATAGTCCTAGCTCTAGCCTACATCAGTGATGATTCTTTTACAGAAATCGATGGTGGTGTTTTAGAAATAGGTCGATGTTGTGTGGATTCTAGCGGAACACCTATCGGTCAGCCTATTGTTGTCAGCCGACACCTACCGAATACAGGTGTAATTGTTTTAATAAACAACACAGACCCAACTTTATTGCATCGAGTGACTCCCGTGACTACACAAAAAATTCGAACCGTTGTTAGTTGTCAACTTGGTTTTTCCGACATGACTATGGTAAAATAAGCCTGTGAATATATTTAATCTAAATAGTTTTTTTAGGGATGGGTACTCTTTAACGTATCTGGATCAGCAAACATCCGACCGCTTGTTGACTTTAATTGACAGACAAGAATTTGTGGATGAGGATGATCCCGATGGCTTAGATAACCCTAGTTCTTTGTCGTTTGATTATACTTGGGCAGGTTTGAAGCAACCTCAGGCTCCAACTTGGGATAAGAAAAACCCGTTCAATGAAGTACCGCAAGATTTAAAAGACTTTTGGATTGATCTCGCTAAGGGCTCATATTTCAGATGGTTTACAGACCTTTACGGTGATTTTACACATCTAAGTATTATGGTTCATCGTTATGTTTCGGGTGATGGTATGGGTTTTCACCACGATGTTCTTGATTCAACTTGGTTGTTGAATCTGATTTATTTAGTTGATGAACCTTTTTATGAAGCGGATGGTGGGTACCTAGGTGTCGGGCATTGTGTTGTGAATTCTGAATGTGTGCCGATTCGAGGCACGGAGCAAGAGATTCTCAGGGTCGTACCATCTCACGGTTTAATGGTAACTTTGAATAATCGGAATCCTTCAGTTTTGCATCGTGTTGAAAAACTTATTTCTAATAAAACGCGTCGTGTTTTGGTTTGTCAGATGGGGTACATCGAAAATGTAATCCATAAAGAAGGTCTAGGTCGATGAACGGTCAGTTTTATTCTCAGGGCTTTTCCGTTGTACAAATCGGTAGAGACAAAGCAAACCATCTACTAGAGATTATGAGAAGAGAAAATTTCCTTCCCGTGTCCGACATCTTTGATGTTTACTCTAAAAAAACAGTCTCCGTAAAAACTGAAGAAATCACGGAACCTGACTTCAACATAAAAGTGAAAGATGCTTTGAAACAAAATTGGTTAGGTGTTCACCACCCCCATATTTGGAAAAAAGGTGTTAACGGTGAATCGAATAGTATTTGCCCCGATTACCCTGATGAAGTTATTTCTTTTTGGAAAGATTTTTCAAAAGAATATCTCGCTTGGTTTAATCAAACATGGGGTGGATTTGATCATCTTGGTTTACTTTCTCACCAGTATCATCAAGGGCAATCTTTAGGTTTTCATCACGATCTTTCAGACTCTACTGAATTGAATTGTATCGGTTATTTAGGGGCTGAAAATTATCAGCAGAGCGATGGGGGGTACCTTGAAATCGCTGAGTGTGACGTTGATTTTGATGGTATGCCTATTTTGTCATCAATTAAAACGATAAAAAAAATCATGCCTAATCACGGCACCGTGGTCGTTTTAGACAACACTAACCCACGGTTATTACATAGGGTTGAACCTCTTTATGTTACAAAAGAAAGAATTACTTTAAGCTGTCAATTCGGCAGGTTATCTAATGTATTGAGAAAAAAAACGAACAAAAAATAATACCGGCGTCCTCTTGTTTTTCGACTCGAAGCAAGTACAGTCTTCAAACAATTAAAAACGAAAACACGGAGGTTTTATGAGACTTGCGGTTACTGTTCTGTCTTTTTTGAGCTTAAATTTTGCGGCTGCTAGTAGCCAGGATAATCCTCGGTCTTTGCCTCTCACATGGACTTTCATTCCTGAAAATATCGAAGAGCATGATGATGTTCAGGTGGTCGTGTCTGGAGTCCTGCCAAATACCTGTTTGATCCCTAAACAAGTCAAAATCGAACGTCTTCAGAGACAGTTTTATTTAGATGTTGAAGCTAAAAATGAAGGCTGTTTTTGTCTGCCAGTAGAAGCTCCGTTTTTTAAAGTCGTAAATCTCGGAAAGCTGCCTGCGGGTAGCTATTGGGTACAAGCTGGTGATTTGAGCCTTGTGAGAGAAATTAGAGTAGAACCCTCTTCAACCACGAGTGAAGACTCTTTAGCCTATATCACATCTGCAAAAATGATAGGTGATGAGCTTTTGATTCGAGGGAAACATTTTAATACTTCAGAGCATATCGAATCTGTGAATATTGAACGTCAACTTGATGGTACGATTGTTGTGTCTCCTGTGATAGGAGAACGTAAGGGACTCAAAAATTTTGTAACTCGATCTTTTCAAAAGCGCATCGATTTGTCAGAATATATTCAGCCCAATTTTAATCATTTAGTGCATATAAAGTCATCACAAAATAGAACATTCAACGTGATGGTAGGAGTCTTCAATGACCCGAAAATTAGCACAAAGAATGAAGGAACAATACGAACGCAGAACCAAGACTTGGTTACCGCGCCGCAGTAATACGATCATCCGATTGAAAACCAACAGTCGGATGATGGATGACCAACTAGATAAATTATGCCTTGCATTTTGTAATGGTGTGCAAGGCACTCAAACATGCTTTGGTGCCGATCGTGAGATTTCTATTCTTGTGATTGATTACTGGTGTACTAACACCGATCTATGGCACAACGGTGATACTCAGAAGATTGTTTCAGATTCAGCATCCCTAGCATCACTGACTCTAGGGATGCGTTTTACCGCATCTGTTTTTTCTATTTCAGACCAAGTTGAGGTTTATAACTATTTTGTTTGGCGGCAGAAAACTTGGGTTACCAATCAAGCCCAAGAACAAACAAGATCCGCTCTTGGGCATGATTTAATCCAAGGGTTATCACTTTCTCTTGAGAAACCTCATACAGGCAGAATAGCTATGAAGATCGGTAAACTTTGGAGTATGGTGTCACCACCTCTCTTCACGCAAGATACGGACTTCATGACGATGCTGATACCTCGATATCCAAAACTTGATAGTTTAGCTGATTGAAGGATTTATATGCAAAATTTTAATTTAGTAAATGAGGAAGGATCCGCGACTGGTGAGGGTGTGATATTTTCAGATGGGTCGGTTGCGGTAATGTGGAATGAAATTGAAGGGCATGCTTTTTACAATTCGATTTATCATGTGGCTAAACTAAAAAATACAAAAATTGTTTTTGAAAATAAAGAAGATACAAGCCTTGATGACCCTTTAATTTTTGAAATTGGTAGGGTAGAAAATGGTTGGGTAGTCCGAGAGCTTAACAGGCTACAAACAATCGTGTGTTCTGAGAATAGTGATTCAGAGGCAGAGGCTTTCGAAAGTTTTCTGTGGTCTTTGATTAGTAATTTTGGACCTAGTGATAGTCGTTACGGTACTGATCGTCTGATCGCTTGTCGGGTGCCTGGTGATAAGTGTGAAAATGCGAATTTTGAATTTAACAAAGTGCGTTCGAAAATTTCGGATCATCTTGAATATGCATTAAGGTTTTTGTGTAACTTGAAAGATGATGAAAAAACCGAAGAAATAAAAGATATGATTGAAACTTTGGAAAAATTTGATACTTTTATCTATGAGTACAAATAAGGTCTGCTATAATATTTCATGCTAAAATTTTTAGGTTTTGCTCTCATTTGTCTTTGGACGGGCATGACTTTCTTACTCGGTTATCTTTTGGGTGACCGAAACCACACTCAACAGCCGATTCCTTTGATTATAGAAAATCGTTGTGAGCAACCTAAACCAAGCGTAGAATACGTTTATATCCATATTGAAAATTCGATGTGTAGCATCGAAGATGATTTTGCAAATGAGATACATGAATATGAAATGCACGAAGATGAAATTGATGAAAATGAAATTGATGAAGACGAATCTCTTGAAATAGAACAAATTATATTTACAGTTCCTAAACCACCAACAGCGCAAATTCTTTTTGGTTATCAAAAGTCTGGTGCGTTTGAAACTAAACTCAACTTTCCCGTAAGCGACAAGTTTGGTTTATACTTAGGTTATGATACGAATAATCAATATTCAGCGGGAGCTTCTATCAATCTTTTTTAATTACGGGCTACCTTTTGCAATCCATTCTTCATAGCTAGTCAACTTTTTATTCAAAACATCAGAAAATCCGAAATATTCATTCCACATATTTCCTGTGGCGTGGTAACAACAAACTCCCTCAAGAATTCCTGTTTTCTGTTTAGCGATCCGTATTTTTTCAGTAAAAATACCATCAATACCAAAAAATATCTCATCTCTTGTGGGATAGCCTCCCGCGATATCGTACGTTTTGGCAGTGAACATGGATGCCCAACCTCCGGTCGGACCTTCTAAAAGTGTCCTAGTTCCGAGCGCGGTGTTGATTTGGTTCTGCTTATAAAAATGTGCTGGTGGCTTGGCACCGTTTGTCGTTTTATCTTGAAAAACATCTAACGCTGCGTATCCGACACCCGCTGAAAGTAGGGCTTGTAACTCGGATTGGAAATTCAAGGGTAACATCAAAATATCTTCATCGATCGACATGATATATTTTGTCTGGGTCGTCCTGTACGTTTCAACTACCGCTGATGCTGCGTTTAAACCTATGTTTTTTGATGGGTGGTAAATTGTTTCAACTGAATCTTTTTGAAACAAATTTGTTGTTCGTTCGAAAATATTTTTAGTTTCATCATCAGCAGCATTGTCCCACACTACATAGGTGGCATCGTAGATGTGGCTTAAAATAGAAGCCATCGATAGTTTTAGAAAAGAAGGTCTTTTATATGATATTGTAAATATTAAATTCTCACTCATTTCTTTTTTGGTACATCAAAGATGCCAAATTTCCTTCTGACTTTTTTTCGCACTCTTTTTTTTGATTTTTTTTGATCTTTGGTTCGGGAATAATCGTTTGCAAGTTTTAAAAACCAATGGTCTAAGTAGGTTTCTTGTTTAATATAATCACTGATTTTAATTGAATTGATCATCCCTTTATTTTTATCAACGATCCACCAGAAAATTACAGACATCATCGCTATAACAGCCTTATCATCAGGCAGAGTTTCCACCTCTTCTCTGATGCGATGAAATTCAGCGGTCACGTGATTGTGAAATGCCTTATGAGAAGTTTTATTCTTATAAGGCTTTTTTGGTTTTTTTAGTTCTGTTTTGACTTCTGTCTCAATTTCATTTTCGATCACAAAGAAATGCCTCTAATATCTTTTTCAGAAATTATGAATTCATCGATGAAATTAGTGGAAGCGATTTCTGCCCAAGGGATATCCACGGAACGGTAATCGATGGTGGTATCCCCTTGAGGATCGTAAAGGTTTCCGCATTTGTAAGAAAAAACGCAATCTTCTAACGCTAAAAACCCGTGAGCGAAACCCTCGGGAATATAAAACATGGTTCCATCAGGTATTAACTCGATGCCAAAAAATTTCTTATAGGTGGGGCTATTTTCCCGAGCATCTACCGCTACATCGTAAACACGCCCTGAAACTACCCTGACTAATTTTGACTGGTACTTCGGTCTTTGAATATGAAGACCTCGAAGCACACCTTTTTTCGAATGAGACTGGTTGTCTTGGCAGAATACATCCGTAATACCAGCCTGATGAAATGATTCTTGGTTATAGGTTTCCATAAAAACACCACGAGCATCATCAAACTGCCGAGCGCGTATCACCCGTAGCCCCTGAATCGGTGTTTCTTCAAACTTGAAATTACCGAAGTTCATCATTTTTCCTTATGATGTCACCTTTGATTTTGCTCGCTAGTGCATTTAAAACATCAGGCATAGCGTTGAAAATAACATCATTTGTGGAGCGGACTTCATAACAGTCACCTTTGTCTCCACCAATAATTACCACTGCTACAGCTTTCGCTTTTGTATCAACAAGAAGGTTTGAGATTTCTTTTTGATACCTACTGTCGTTCATCGATTTTCCTCACAGAAAAATAACTTATCTTCTCTTGTTTCAAGATTTGCGATTTGAAGGAGTTGTTTAGCGCGGTGTTCAAAAGTGTGATGAGATGCCACATGCTCTTGAGATCTTTTGATGGTTTCAGACATTTCATCTGTATTTTTTAACCACCGAGGTACAACTTCATCTCTCAGTTCATCCAAATCTTTGTAAGTGTCGAAGTGATTTTCATCCAACAAGTAATTGATGCCTGAAGGAATTCGAGTTTGGCGGGTTAAGCACAGAACACCTGCTGAGATCATTTGCATCAATCTGAACGAACAGAACTCAACGATAGGCACATCGATTCCGATTTTACCGCTGTTCCAAATGTTGTTGGCTTGGTCGGCATAATAACCTCGCGCAACCATAGATTGAGGAAATTCGTTGATTGCGTAGATATAATCCAGTCGAGTCCTTTTGTTTTCGATGAAAACATTATTGTCGAATGTTCCCAAAAATATGCAGTTATAGTGCCGATCTTGTTTTTGATCGAAGAAGATTGTCGGGTCAACCGCCCCAGGCACCCACCAAGCATTATTGATACCTAAAGTCCGCAAAGACTTAAAATTCATATAGTCAAGAACACAGATGTTGTCATAGTAAAAGGAGTGCGCGACTGCCCAAGCAGGGGAAAGAGTGACTTCTTCGGTGAAGAAAACATTCGGGGAGTAGATTTTTTTCTTCAATGTTAAGTTTGTAAGAAAGCCAGGGGCATAGATGTACAGGTCATAACCAGACCTGTCCTCATTGTCACCCCATGCAAAGTAATCAACTGTATGCCCTAATTTTTCGAAACCGTATTTCCACCCTGAATTGTAGAAACTGTGCCACGTTGTTTTGCTGCATTGATTAGGAAGGGTGTGCGGATCGCCCCAGAATACAGCTATTTTCACGCGAGACTCCATTTTTTGAGATAAGGGCGCCATGTTTCTTCAGGAATAGGATCTCTTATTTTACCGAGGTGCCACGCTTTGTGAGGCATGATAAGAATTTTTTTACTTTCAGATCGAACTCGCCGTGACTGATCGAGATCGTAAAAGTGGAAACCAGGTAAACCCTCATCCCAAGTTGTTTCATCAGGAAAAGCCAGAAAAAATCCATCACCGCACTCGGCTTCGGTAGGAAAAAGTAAAGGGTCGAAAACCCAATCCGCTTTTTCTGATCCTGAAAAAACTTCACCTATGATGTGTTCTTTTCCTGATTCCCACCACATACCTCTTTCGCTTAATTTTTTAGTCCCGACAAGACTAACCATTCCGCAGTCAGGATTCTCAGCGAAAGTTTTTAATAATTTGAATGCCCAACTTGGATCTCCCAAATCAACATCTTCGTGTACAAAAGCGCGGATCTTGAAAATCGCTCTCTGCCCACCGTTGTTGTAATTTTTTGCCAAGCTGTCCGCTCCTGAAACCGTTACCAAGTCGATTTTAGGTAGGTTTAGGTTAGAGAGTAGAGCATCTACGCGACGGATTGAAGGTAGTAAAAAATTATCAAATTTTTCTTGATTTTTCACACTGGCGATAACAGAGATCAAGGTTTACTCCTTAAAAATTATCCGGTGTATTGACCAGTTGAATGACACCTTTTTTTGGAAAATCTAAGTAAATAAGCATTTTCTTTTTTGCTTCTTTTTCTTCTAAAATTTTCCCGTAAATATCCGCTTCTGGAAAAGCGAGCGCCAAAGATTTACAACTTTCATCAAGGTCATTTTCAATAACCAGACTTTCAGCTTTCATTTGATGGGATTTCAACTCATCTTGATGTTTTTCAAGAAAGTATTCTTCCTGATCTTTGATAAACTCAGCCATCTCTTCATCCGAGAGTGGTTTTTTCTGAATCAATTTGTAAGCCATATTGTTTTACCTCTGTTTCCAATTTAACCTATTCTATAGGGATTTCAAATTTCGGCGGACTAGGCTTTCATTTTTTTTCGAGGAGTGTAATATAATCTGACATGAGAATACCTGTACTAAAACCTACACCACCATCGATTGAAGAATTCTCAAAATATTTGCAAAAATCTTATGATAACAATATATTTTCTAATGGTGGACCTTGCGTAAAAGGTTTGGAATCAAAATTGTCGAGCTGGATTGGAACTGAAGCAGTTTTGATGTCCAACGCGACTGTAGCTTTGCGGGTTGTCTTGGAAGCCCTCAATTTGAAAGGTTGCGACGTTTTAGTCCCATCCTTTACATTTGCTGCGACCGCTTGCTCGATTATTGATGCAGGGTGTCGACCTGTTTTGGTCGATTGTGATCTTGATACTCTGATTATGAGTTTAGAAGATGCTGAAAAAAAAGTCACACCTCGCACGCGAGGCATGGTAGTTGTTCAGGCTTTGGGTTATTGTTGTGACCCAAAGATTTATGAGCGTTTTGCTGAGAAATACGGCTTAACGCTTATTTTTGACAGCGCAGCTTCTTTAGGTTCATCGTATACACACGGTGCGAGAGTAGGGTCAGCCGGTGATGCTGAGGTCTTTAGTCTGCACATCACAAAAACTTTTGGTGTCGGTGAGGGTGGTTTAGTAACCACTAAAAGTGAGGATGTCGCTAAAAGATGCAGACAGCTTATAAATTTTGGATTCGATGATGCTCTAACCAGTCAGGAAGTCGGAACAAACGCGAAAATGTCCGAGTTCCACGCGGCTGTTGGTTTAGCTGTCTTTGACAAAATCGAATCTAAGTTGGCTGTGCGTGAAAATATCGCTGAATTTTATAGAAAAAACATCAAAAATGTTAAGTTTTTAAAATCACCTTCCGCTCATCAAGTTTTTCCCGTGATTTTTGCTTCTCAAGATATAAGAGATAAAGTTTGCTTAGAATTAAAACAAAAAGGCATGGGTTCAAGAATTTATTACAAACCCTTGCACACTCACCCTGCTTTCAGTGCCTTCATCGAAGGGGTGTACCCGAACAGTCAAAACATCTTTGACACTATTTTGTGTATTCCGATGTGGGAAGGTATTTCTGAGAGTCAGTTGCAAGAGGTCGTGGAAGTTATCAAATAATCTATCCCCAAGAAGAACCAAGCCAGCTATTGAAAGCCGCTGAAGAAAAGGCAAAGTTTATGCGAATCAAGAATCAACAACAAGGTAAAATAAACTTTTAAGCTATGATAAAATATTCAAAACTTCGAGACAAGCTGAAAGTTGAAACCTTAAATGATAATGCAGAAGATTTAGCTTTTTTCACGCACTATCTTCACAACCATACAAATGGAGTTTCAAAATCTTTTGAAAAAAGAGCAAAGGAATACTTTGAAACTATTAATGAAGAATTAAATCTTGTTGCAGAGCCTGAATTACAGGCAATGCTTCCAATAAAGTGGGATATTCCTTTTCCAGCACCTGAAAATCCTGAGTTTACATTTATTGACCTTTTCGCGGGAATTGGTGGCTTTAGAATACCATTACAAGAACTTGGCGGTAAATGTGTTTTTTCATCAGAGTTCAACTATCACGCACAAAGAGCCTATGAGTACAACTTTGGGGAAGTTCCATTTGGCGACATTACAAAACTGAATTTGGACATAGTTCCAAAACACGATATACTTTGTGCAGGTTTTCCTTGTCAGCCTTTTAGCATATCAGGTAAAATGAAAGGCTTTGAAGATACACGGGGAACATTGATTTATCACGTTTTTGAACTTATTGAAAAACGTCAACCTAAAGTTGTGTTCCTCGAGAATGTTAAGCACTTGGTTTACCACGATAATAAGAGAACACTTTCAACAATTGTTCAGCACCTTGAAGAATTAGGCTATGTTGTTTCAAAAAAGGTATTAAATGCATCAGATTTTGGTTTGCCACAAAACAGAGAACGCATAATTATAATTGGACACAAAGAAACCAAATTTGACTTTGCAAAAATTAAAAAGAAACCCAAACCAGCACTTAAAGACTTTTTAGACAAGGAGAATGAATTTGAATATTTGGATGAGCCATACACTATTCTGGACGAGCAAAAAATTCAAGATTCAGGCTTAGTATTCGCAGGCTACAGAAATAAAACAATTAGAAAAGCAGGAGTAAGACCAGGGACAGAGCATCTTTCAAGAGTTCATAAACAACCAAACAGAATCTACTCGACAGAAGGGGTGCATCCTGCACTACCCTCTCAAGAATCGTCAGGTAGATTTTGGATTTGGCACGAAGGAGAAGTTAGAAAACTTACTATTCAAGAATGTTATAGAATTATGGGATTTCCGAACAAATTCAAACTCTTGAACAACAAAGCAGAGCTTTATAAACAAATTGGCAATTCCGTTGCTGTTCCAATGATTAAAGCGGTAGGTGAACAAATCAAAAAACAACTTTTAAAAATCGAAAAATAAAATGGAACCAACCGAATTTTTAGAGAAAATCTATAACGAAGCAATGGCAGTTGTTGGTTCTGATAATGAAATCAAATCAGACTTAATGGTATAACAAATCAGCCTATTCTATAATGAAGAGCGAACCTTATTTTTTCCTGATTTTACAATATCATTTGCGAGGTAGATGTGTATTCTATTTTGGTGATTGTTGTCTTAGGGATTGTAGTCATTTTAGGATTTTTAGTTTACGATCTGTATGAGCAGTTATCCAAGATTCGCAGTTCAATCCTGAATGGTAATGTAAATGCAGAGACTATGCAGACTTTGATTGATAAAGTAAGTAAAGAGATAGAAATGTTGGCTTCAAAGGTTTTACAAACGGAAAAACGAATTCACGTTTTCGAGAAAGTGAAACCTAAAAACCCATCTGTAACTCGAAAGATTAAAAAAAGAGGTGAGTGATGGAATCGGATAAATTATTCAAGAAATTAGAAAAGATCGTTGCATCGGCAACGCGAACTAAAGAAATTATTGTTGATGATGTTAAATTAACGATACGCCTTTTGACATCGGTTGAAGAGCTTTTGGTTCAAGATGCTGTTTCAAGTTTAGATGGTTTAGCTTTTTTGTTACGCACAAAAAATGAAACTCTCGCTTATTGCATCAGTAAAATTGATGATGATTTCATCCCTGATGAAGTCGAGATTGATGGTTTTGGTGTTAAGGTTCAAAGAAACATTTTCTTGAAGAACAAGTTTCTTTCGGCTCTCCCTCAAACTAGCATCGACTCTATTTTTCAGGCTTATTTGGTTCTTCAGCTTGAAAGCCAAGATGAAATGAAAAAAAATGTTAAGTTTGAAAATTCAGATATGATTGAAAAATATCTGGAAGACCAAAACCTAAAAAAAGCTCAAGATACTTTAGATAAAATGGTAGATCAGGCTGCGAGGTAAAAAGTGGAGGGGACAGAATCGTCGTTTTCCCAGACTGATTCCGCTGAAGGGTTTTTAATTGAACAGCAAAATCACTTCATCGAGATCCCAACACCTGATTTTGAAAAAACATACACCCATGTAAAAAGTCTAATATTTGATGGATTCATACCTTTCAAGGCTTCGTTTTTCGGTGTATCATGTGTTTTTAAAGCCTTAACTCCCGCTGAATTTAGGTTTTTGGAAATACTTGAGTCGAATTCTATAAAAAGACTGCCCTACTACTTCTTGTACTCCTTGGTTTTTGTCGATGGGATTTGTGTACTACCGCAGCGCGAGCAATTACATGAAAAAATAGTTGAGTTATGGAATCGTTTACCAATTCCGGCATCCAATTTAATCATTGAAATTATACAAGCTATTCAAAGTGCTCAATTTGCGTGTTACGAAAATTTAGAACCTTATCTTTACGAAAACGAATCCCGTTTCGCTTGGTTTGTGCAAGGGGGCGATGCTGTAAAAAATCGGATGATCAGAGGTTATGAAATCATCGGTTTAAATACAGCGCAAGAAAGTTGGATAGCGTTTAATAAACGAGAAGATATCAGGGAAGAGCAAGAACGTCTTTTTGAGCATTCTAAGTTTGTTGTCAGCGGGATGGTCGGTGGAAAAGAGATTAGGAAAATTGAAGCGTCTGAGCAAATGAGGCAAACCGAAGAGAAAAAACGCCGACAAGAAATACGTCTCAAGAACAAAATAGCTAAAAACAAACTTTCGGCACCGCTAAACACCGTTGAAGATTTGCTTGCGGAACTCGACAGACAAATTAAAGGTGAAAAAGATATACACGATAGAATTATCGAACAACACGAAAAACAACTTCGTGATTTGCAAGAAAGAAGATTGCGCGACATTGAAATGGCTGTGGCTGCATCTAAAAATCAACCTGAATACGAAGGTAGCCGAAGTGTATCACCTGAAGATATGCAAAAGGTAATCACTGAGCGAAACAACCTACCGGTTCCATCACAAGCGATGGAGCATTTCTTAGATAAAGTTAAACAGACATCATCTTTAGGTAATGAGTACGCTGTCGATCAGAAGTCCCAAAAAATAGGTGACATGAAACCGAAATCTATTTTCGATTCAGAAATACAAAAAGAATTAGAAAAAATAAATAAATCAGACGGTTGACATGGTTTTATTAAATGCCGCTGTTTGAGCTGATCTCGCTTGATCTTCGACTGCCCTTTTGATGGACATCAATGTACCTGATCCTTTGTCGGCTCTGAATTTCAACCACACATATCTTTTCTCAAAAAGGTTTTCCCGTACTAGCGTCGCGTTAATTTGGGAAACCCTAACGGCACTGCTTGAAACAAAATTTGAAAGGCTTGTTTTTTGAGATGTGTTGTTGGTTTTTCTGGTTGTTAGATTTGAATCGATGTTAATATTCATAGTTAGTGTGCTAGAATTGTTTGTATTTCTTGATGTTAAGGTTGAAAGCATACTATTGATGGTTGATTTTTGAGTTTTAGCCTCATTGAAAGCCTGTACAAACTCTGTCCAATAATCTTTCATCTGAACTGCTAGATAAACCAAAGTTGTGTTTAAAATTGGAGTCATCGAATTCACTTCAGTGATTTGAGTTGAAATATTTGAAGTCCAAGATGTGTATAAAGGTGATGTATATCTTGTGTAGGAAACTTGACCTAAAGTTAATCCAAAAAGCGTGTTAGATAGACCTGAACCTACGCTAATTGAACCGTTTGTTGCGGTAATTTTTAGATTACCAGAAGTGGTTTGAGTAAAAACCGCTGTACCGTAACCTGAAATAGCAGTGTTTATCGAAGAAAGAATACTGCTCGGTGTCGTCGTTGTACCTAAGGTCGATCCTGCAAATGTTGTCGTGAGTGTCGTAATGTTCGGTACTAATGATGTACCCGTATTAAAATTAACAATAAAAGTATTGTTTGCAGGGAAACTGAAATTCAAAGATACAGCGGTTGCGGTTGCCGTCGCAGGGCTAGATATAACGATTGAAGTAGCTGTTTTTGATATGATGGTAGCTCCAGATGGAATCCCATTTCCTGATACCGACATGCCAACAGCGATTGTGGTTGTTGATGTAAAATTTGAAATTGTTGTCAATCCCATCGTCGTATTGCCTGTGAGAACAACAACAGTTCCATTATAAAAAGTCAAACCTGATGTGTTTACGAAAGTTGAGCCTTGTACATTCGCTCCAGTAACAGGCAGCACTAGGAGTGAGTCTATTAAAATATTCTCAGCATCGATAGTGCTAAGTTGTGTGTTCATATATGGGGTTACATCCAAGGATGAACTATAGGCACCTGTAGTTGAACCATCATCATTTTGACCTAAACCATCCAACGCAGGAACTCTTTTTGGTATCGTTTCATAATACCCCGTTGGAAATAATCTTGATGAGGGGTTGATCACATCTTGTACGTTGGATTCGGTCACATAACCATCGTTAGCTCCTACTTTGAGTCCGTTGTAGGATGCCCGTTCATCTGTTAAAGCCTTAGCGCGTTCATCAAGCCATGAATAAATGGCGTAGGCGATGCTTTCATTGTAACGGTGTTTATACTCTGTGAATTTCGGAGTTTCAGCACCCGAATCTGAATTTTGAGGGTCTCCACCCGCTGAAGCCGTGTACCCTGATGAGCTAGGATTTTGAGCTTTCTCAGCGTCTTCAGCTAATTTAACAAAAAGAGCATCTGCGAGGTCACCTTGATAAACGATGTCGAAAAAGAATTGATCAGGTGAGTAATATTCGTAATTTGCTGTGACTTTTGAACCTTCATTTAAAGATGAGAAGAATCGGTAATTTAAAGAAATTTCAGTGTTTGCAGGCAACGGCTCAAATACAGTATAAGATGCTGTGATGTTGCTGCTCGCGCTCAATTTGTATGTATCTGCGAGGGTGACTGTACCATCCCCGTTTAAAAGATAATCAACATCAGCAACTAGATCAATTCCATTGTTTTTAATCGTGACTGGAAGATCACTGATAGGGACTTTTTGAAAGACCAGAGTGGTTTCACCTTCAGCAAATACAGGTCTTGCTGTTTTTTCTAAAGTGTCCGTAGTATAAAGTGGAGCAACTAAAGTGCTCGTTAATTTGACTTCGGTTTTGTTGTTAGTGAATTGGCTTGAAACAACCGTGTAAATGTAGGTGCCAATTTTAATCAGTGTATTTGATTGATAAGACAATGTGAGATCTTCAGAAGGAAAAAAAATCGAAGAAACCCCAGAAGGGGCTTTTTCATGTTTTGCCATCTCCGTAACAAATGTTACGGGCTTTCGAGTAGTCCGTAAAATTGGATTTTCGTAATCTTGTCTGAATTTACCCTTTATTTTAACGACAGTGTTCAGAAGACCTGTGTCTTCATCGAGCAATTTAAAACCTAAGGTATCATTTGCGGTTCCAGCTAATATTTTGAGATTACTCAATAAACCAGTTGAGTTACTTCTCAAACGTATTCTGTCGGCTCCGTTAAATTCCACCACTTCCGCGATGGTTTCTGTCAAGGTGATGTTGATATCATCGCAGATTTGAGATGGTGTTCTGTCACCTGATGTAAGGGTTATCGTATGTTCGGTGTCATCCAACTTAAATGAAAACGATTCATTGATCGAAGATGCGATACGGAAACTTGTATCTGTAGATGATGAATAAATTGTAGCTCTATTGTCGGTAAAAGATGATTCGATGATGTATAAGTCGGACTGCACTGCGATCAGAGAATTCGATGGGTAATTAGTTGCTAAATTAAAATCTCTCAAGATAAAAGTGTCACCGCCGTTAGGGGCGACGAAACTACTCACCACCACAGGAGCGTTTGACAAGGTAAAGGCAAAGTCACCCCCTGCTGATCCTTGTCCTGATGCGCTTGCACCCTCGGTGAAACCTAAAGTTGAATTTGCCGATCCCGCCAATATTTCGATTGTGCTTGATGAACCGGGGCTCTTAGAAGAAATTACCAAACGGTTTCCCGCTGTGTTTTTCGAAGCTAAAGTTTTCTGTGCTTGAGAGTTATACTGATCGATTATTTCATCTAGGGTCACCGCCTCACCGATTGGCAACAAGATATTCTCGGTGACTCCATCAGCTTCGATGACCAATTCATCGTTTTCACCTGCGGAAATTTTGAAAGGTCCAGCTAGGTTGATGACCGTTGGATTTTCTGGGTTGGTACCTTCACCTTCACCGCAATGACACCCGCATGGTGGTGTGTCTCCACCCGTACCTCCTGTACCGCCCGTACCTCCTGTACCGCCCGTACCTCCTGTACCGCCCGTACCACCCGTACCACCTGTACCGCCCGTACCACCCGTACCACCTGTACCGCCCGTACCACCTGAAACGAAACTTGGGGGTGTGCCTGCTAAGATTTCATCGATGATTAAGCCATCTTCAGCGGAGATGTATGATGCAGTCAAAACATCCCCAGGAAAAAGAGGCTCGTTTAGGTTCAAAAAGCCAGCCTCAAACACAATCAGGTATTGATCTGGTGTTAAGGGGATACCGTTTTTCTTTACAATCAGATCATCCCCATAGAGACTCGATTCCGTGGTAAGAACATATTCAGCGAGAGAATCATCAGCGATGTTTTTTGTGAAGAAAATTCTTCCCGATGTCATCTGTTTACCCTGATATTCAACCCCTGTTTGAGGGTAAAAATCTTGGTTCAAAGTTAGTGGTTGACCGTTCTTGTAAACTTCAACTGATTCTTTGATGACACCATTGATACCGATGACATTCGTATTCACATATTCCGTTTCATCGGATGTGATATGCGTTTCGTTTAATATTCCTTTCAGGAAATTTATTCTTTTATCAGGAAGAGATAAGCTGTAGTCTTCATTTTCGACAGCGGTGATTTCGTTGATCACCATATTTAATGTGCCTGATATTATTTTTGGTAGCACTGCCATATTTACGAATTGAGTTCCTGCACCTGCATTTTGAATCAAGACTTCATTAGTTTTAGTTTTCAAAGCAGCGATATCAAAGGAACTCTCTGAATTTGATTTGAATACGATTTGGGAACCTTGGTTTATAGTTGTAACGCCTGAAAATGGAACTGTGATATTTGTGTTAGACACTGCTCCTGATTTCAGCAACCATTGAAAGTCGATGGGTGAAAATGAAAAATCATTTTTTGTCCATCTAATCTTCGCACTACCCAATTTACCGCTTGATTCTACCTCAACTAAATACTCATTTTTTTTGGCATATTGAACTTGATAACTGCCTGTTTTGATATCTTGGTCAAGAACCCCATAAATCGTGGCTCTGTCTGCTCCCGATGCTTGTAGCGACACATTGTAATTTGGTTTTGATAAAATTGAGGTCGCAAGATCTTGTAAAGTTTTACCTGACATTGAGATATTCAGATTATCAGAGTGGTTAACATCATCATCTACTATCGTTGATAGTTTCTGACTCGTTAAATGCATACGGCAGGTATTTGAACCGTTGTATTTTATCGTGAAGGCGTTCTCTAAGGTGACCGCACCTTGCGTATATGGGGGTAAAGTTTTGGTGTCATTAACTGATGAAACCCGAGGCTGTCTGATAAAAAACTGAGCTAAATTGTAAGGCATTACAAAACCTTTCCTGAGCCTGTTCCAGAACTCGCTGATGGGCTAGGGGGACCCGCTATCGGAGTAATGACTTGCCCCATCGACATTAAATGAGGCACAATAGAATTCGCGACAGCGGATGCCAATTTAGGAGAGTAAGTACCTAATAAACCATTTGCCGCCATCATACCTGTAATCATATTTCCCATCGCGCTTGGATTCAAGCCTGTGACGAACCCTTGACCTACTCCTGCACCTACACCTGAATGAACTGTGGTGGTTTGATTTGATGCGAGAAACCAAATACAAAAAGCGTTGCTAATTGCGTTAGCCAAAGCTGATGACATGCTACCTAACATTCCTTGTGATGCAAATTGACCTATCATCATCGGTGTTAAAACCGCAGGGCTGATACCTAAAACTTTCGAAGACCCTACTCCCGCACCCGCTGTGCCAGTATCGATGGTTGAAACTTGAGCTGTCGCTAAAATATTTAGAGTAATACCTTGAGATAAAGCCGCTGCAAGCTGCGTAGAACTCGTCCCTAGAATTCCATTCGCAGCAAACTGACCTATCAGCATGGTTTGTAAACTTGTCGCGATTAAAGCCATAATTCTACATTGTAGTCGTTTTTTATGAATATGTCTTTTTTTATATGAACATACTGTTTGTATTCTCATCCGAAATTCCGGATGAATTTGCAATCGCTGTGCTTTATATTGTGACTGAGAGATCTACCCCTCAGCGTTGGTCTTGCTTGCGTGAATTTTGGGTTGAAAAATCAGTAGAATGTGAGGGGTGGATGCAAAGTATTATCGTTGATAATAAATTGATCCACCCTCATGATTCTTTAGGTTGGTGGAAAACTCGGATCATAGGTCATTAGTTCAAGGGTGATTCTGATACGAAAATACGGGTGTCACCTTTGTCAGTTGGTGCACTTTCTTCGCAGCGTACGATGATTTGAGATCCATCCGTTTTTGTTACAGTAAAATCATACGCTGGATTTTCATTCTCTTCTTGATGACACTGAAATTCGAGTAAAAAGTCACCGACATAATTTTTCATACTATCAATAGCTGTTTGTAAATTCATAATTTAAGCCTCAAAATCCAAAAAATGTTTTCACTCGACTGGTAAACGCAGCAACTACCGTTTGGCACTCAGCCGTAGTCACCAGCACACCATTTTGCTTTGAAAGTAACATCGTGACTGCAAGAATATTTTTTACACCTGCTCCTGATGTGTACAAATAACCACCATTCCCGCCATTTGAAACAGGGTCGGCAAAGGAGTTTACAGTTCCAAAGTTTGAATTCCAATTTGGGTGACCTAAAAGCATATAAAGGTCACAGTGCGAAGGGTCAGAAGTGTTGTAAGTTTCGCGAATGAATGCATAGGTTGTGAATCCATTTACAGCAGTACCGTTGTAAGCGAAACCTGATAACAAAGCTCCAAACCCATCAGCTCCTGAGTTCCCACCCTTTTGAAAACCAATAGGTGATCCAACGGTGTTGCGTGTTCCAATCAAAGTTAAGGGGTGACCTGATCCTACAAACGCTGGAGGATAACCTCCTGACGCGGGACTGTACCCTAGAGATACATATTTGAAATCAGTGTCAACAATTTGCCCACCTGTATTAGAGTAATACAGGTAATCACTATAAAAAAGAGAAGATTGCGTTCTAGCACCGTTACTCAAAAACCAAGGATATGTATAGTTACCACCATCGTACATATCCGAACCACCATCAGTGATGGAAAACGGATTTCCATCAAGCCAGTATTCATAGAAATTCGGGTTTTTAAACTCTGATCGGAACCCACTCAAATAGGCACCTAGCTCATCGATCTTGTCATACAGATCGACTGATCCGTTGGACTGATTTGCCCACGCAAGTACAGGTACGAAATATTCTGTTCCACCGATGTTACCCGAAATGATATAGGATGTGACATCTTGTGAGCTCGGGTTGATGGCTAGTTTATTCGCAGAATTTACCAAATTATTTGTGATGAAAGTGTTATAACTTGTAAGAACTTCACTGGGACTGCTACCCCACCCTTTCGCGTTCCAATTCGATAGCGAATAATCCGCCCCGCTTGGAATAACTCCGTTAGGGGGCGTTAGAGATGTTTTGTACGCGTTGAATTGACCTAATGTGAGATCGGTTGAATTTTTATTGAATCCGTTTGAATTGATCGTATTCGGATTGAATAGGTAAACAGGGGTTTCGGAACTCAACAAGCTGTTTGTTTGAAGGTTTCCACTCGATAAAACCCAATATGATGGATCTAAAAAATAATTAGTGTGCGCCATTTTTAACATCCTCTTTTCTGATGATAAGAGAAGTTATTACTAAATCACTGAGTGCATCCAAGATTGCGGTATAAGTTCGGTCTTATAATTGGAGCCTCGTAACCACAATCGCAAAGTTTTATGAGGGATTCAGGTTTGGTAATAACCAAATTGATGATGGGTGCTAAATTTTGACAGGCAGGGCAAATTTCGTATCCAAGTTCATGAAAGTGGTGTATTTTAACTCCATCAGAGTCTTTCATTTCGATGGAAACATGATCAAAAGATAAGTCGCACACAGCTTTTTCGTAAAGCGTGATGACTCTTTTCTGCCATAATTTTAAGTCTACTAAAATCATTGATAAAAATAGTAACATAATTTCGGCGGAATCAAAATTTTTGTATGAATTTTTTTATCTTCAGCAGATCGTGTGGTTTTTTAAAATATTCGATGTGCGGTTTTTTACAGGAATTAGGAATATCGGATGCTGAATAAACGATCACTTTGATGTTTTTCAGAGACCTCGCAAATTCGACAACTTGCTCACCATTTGTTTCAGGCATTTCCCAATCTGTTATGAGCAAGTCGAAAGATTCCTCGCTTAAAATTTCAAGTGCTTTTTTACCGCTGTCCGTGCTGATTGGTTTTTTGCCTGAAAAAATTTCAATAAAATGACATGTCGTTAGTAAAATTTCAGGGGCATCATCAACTACAAGAATCTTCATATTCACTATAAATTGGCTCTAGCACTGTTTGTAAAAACACTCTCGCCAATCTCGATCCTTTCCATTCGTTTTCAAGATTCATTTTTGCTTTCAGCAGATTATTTTTTGCCGTGGTAATCTGATCCATGCAATCGGTGTTTCTTACTTTCTCGGAAAGAACGATATATCGACCGTAGGTGCTTCCAAATTCTACGAGAGATAACGATGGCTTTATACCCTTTAAAAGAGACGGTAGTTCAAAACATAAAGAGAAAATTTCTTCATCTTCTTGTTTTTTTAAGTCGTTTGGTGCCACTGCACTCATGGTCTTCAACATGCGATCGAAAGCTGCATAAAAGCATTCAGAGTTAGTGAATTTTTTTAGATTTGTAAAAATCTCTATCCCGTATAAAACATCACAAGTGGATCTTTTTTGAACACCTTCGTAAACGGTCTCTATCCCCAACACAGCGTAACGGATCGCTTGAGGGCTGATGCCCATAAGCAACCCGACAGAATTCAAAATTCTAGCCCTGCTGTTTTTTTTGTACATGCTTCATAATAGCAAAATGAAATCAACCGACAAGGAGGGAACGGACTTCTTTTATCGTTTCGAAATCGCTAGGGATTTGGCTGATATTAAAAATCAAGGTAAACTGGGTTATTTCTTCTGAAATTTTTACACTTTCAACTAAAAAATCAAAGCTACCTCTTAGAAATTGAGCCTTCGAATTACTAAGCACACCTTTCAGGGGTATGTGGTGCCGTGCTTTGCCTTTGCTGAACCTTCGAACCTCTAAATCGTTTCGGTTGATAAAACCTTTTTTTGCAAGAGATTCTGAAACTTCAAATAAAGAAGGCTTCTCAAAAAAGAAACTTTTTCGATGGATAACGATTTTAAATTCAGCCTCACCAATAAAAATTCTTGATTTTCCAACCCAAGAAGAGTTTTGGGTCGGCAGACCTAACAAGTCTAAAGGTAAAGCTATGCAATCATCAGCTATGGTTAAGGGCACCTTCATCGCGTTTATACCTTCGCTCATGAGGTGAAACAAACACCAATTTCACTTGTGATAAATTCGTACCGCACCTTTGCCACCGAGGATATGAATCAACCCAAGTCGATTCAATTTTGTATGTTTTTCGTTGAATGTACTTCCGATGCAAAAATGACACAGGTAACGTGCAATCATTGATGACCAAACCTCTTCTGCGGTGTTCATTCACTGATAACTCCGACTGTTTTATAGGTCGGCTGAATTCAACTAAAGGTTCAGTTGAATGAAGATAAATTACCGCGTTCAATAAAGCTCTAAAGACATCGTTTCTTTTTTTCACGTTATCAGGGGTTTTTGCTTCATGGATGAAAAAGTCAGAAGTTTCTACCTCTGAAACCATCTCATCTATTTTTTTAGCATCGAGTACGGTCGTAAAACTGACGAAAGGGGGCATATCCAAAACAGTTTGTTTACAAACGTAAGAAAATGAAATCACTTTCGAATCTATCTCTGATTTCATTCCAAGGTTTTTTCCACTGTCGATGGTTACATAACCACCTTCAACTGCACCATCTTCATCGAAAACTGTATCATCCGCGAACGAGAAGTAAGCTGAGAAAGTCTCTGGTAGGATATCAATAGGTATTTCTCGGTCAATTTTCTGCAAAGCGAGAAGAAAATCTTTGCCGATGTGATAAACAGGAGATTTTTTGTCCTTGAATATCTTGCAGTTAGTCATAAAACGCAAAAATATATGATCTTTTTGAAGGCTTTGAGCTAGAACCCAACTCAAGTCATCGTGAGCCTCGAAATACACACCACTATCCGTGATCTGAATCATGCTCATGGCTTTGGAGTAAATCTCACGAGCGTGGTTTGGACCGCGCCTATTCAATAGAATTTCAGGGTGTAAAATCCGACTAAAACGCATGGCTATACCTCTCCTACCTTCCTACCTTCCTACCATTTCCGATCATATTTTTCCATGTAAAAATTATAAGTATTTGAAATTACTATAAAATTATTTATGATGGTAACTTTTGTCTAACATCTCGGAGGAAAATGCTATGTATTTTGATATCAAACCTTTTGAGCCCGCTCGTTGCGAAGATTTGCCACCAGAAAACATGTCTCACACGGATTTCATCGGGGAATTGAAACTTGATGGTTCCCGATATGTGCTTTACATCGGATTCGACCCGTATCGACGCAATTTAGCAAAACATACGTTGCTTTCAAGACGATTGTCGACAACGGATGGCAAATACGTTGACCGCTCACTGAATGCACCTCACATCACATCGATAGAATTTCCTAACATGGAAGGTACAGTGCTCGATGGAGAAATCATCGCCGCTGATTTCCTTGCGACGAATTCGATCATGAACAGTTCACCTGAAAGATCAATTGAAAAACAGGAAAAACTAGGCAAATTGAATTTTTTTGTCTTCGATGTGTTGATGGTTTGCGGAAGGGATGTGAGAAATCTACCTTATCACGCAAGAAGAACGATCTTAGAAGACATCGTGAATAGATTCAACCACCCTCAAATCAAAATAGTGCAAGCGGTGAAAGGTGACCTGCAAAGTTTTTTCCAGTCGGTCGTTTCAGAAGGGGGTGAAGGTATAGTTGTTAAGAACATTCATAGCCCCTACGGGATCGGATGGGCTAAGGTTAAAAAGGCTTTTGATGTCTCGTGTATCATCTCAGGTTTTAAAGAAGGGAAAGGTAAATATTCAGCGGGACAAGTTGGTTCGATTGCATTGTCGGTTTACCAATCAGGTCGTTTGGTGGAAGTTGGTTTTGCGAGTGGGTTTAATGAAAATCTTCGGAGGCAAATTTCTGCAAGCCCACAAACTTTTTTAGGTCGTGTGGTAGATGTTTTCGCACAAGAAATGCAGAGTTCCAGACTCCGCCACCCGACTTTTCATCGATTGAGGGATGATATTGACCCAACAACTTGTACAATAGAAAAGTTGAAATCGGATATGCTGAAAAACGTGAAAGCAGGTCGAATTCGTGAGTGAAACCATCCATATTTGGGGTCGGGAGTTCATCATCAAAAAAAATGAGTGCTCCCTTATTCGAATTTTGAAATTAAAATCTGGTGCTCATATCAATTTGTTTTTAGACCCTGAAACGCTCTATCTTCAAACAGGTAGTCTTGTGTGCTTAGAAAATGGGCTTGTGATTGAAGAAGGCGCAGGGGATTTATTTTTTGGGAACCAAGGTGCGTTTAATTTCATCGCTCTTTCAGATTCAACTATCTATGAAACGAGATATTTTACATCAAGGATGTAATCTTGCTGTTAGAAACATTTTCATTATAACCCATGCGACAAATCAGAGAGTACCTCCCGTAATCCTTTTTCAAAGGGGTGACTGAATGTACTATACTTGGATTCATATTGAATAGAGTAACTAGAGTTCCGTGCTCGGGTAAAATAGTCACTGTTTTTGTTACTTCGTGTTGCCTCCCCCATCCATTTCGATCTGCCTTCCATTTACCAATTTCGAGTAGCCCGCCATCATCAGGGTTGATGTTATGGTCGGCTAGATAAAGAATGTTGTTGATAGGCAAAGCCTCATGAAAATCGTGATGCCAAAGCAAAGTTTGGTTTTTCAAATATCGATGTGCTGAGATTTGCAGATGGCTGAAATCACCGTAATTGATTGTAAAGAGATCAAATAAAGGGCTTCTTGCAAGGTTTTTCCAAAAATCACAAATTATGGTAGGAGTTTTTTCCTTTTGATAAGCCCAAGAAACAACGGTGGGTGGTTGGTGATCAGAATGAAAACCTCCGTGATTTTCAAAAACGCTAGATTTAAGGCAATCGAGAAGAATATTTGCTACATCCAGATCGATTCTGTTTACAGCGTACCCTTGATTGAAAAGACTATCGACATTGAGTTTCATCACCAGAAACACGCTAGAAAGGTTTTCCAAAAACGTGCGAAGTCAGTTTCCTTGTTGTTAGAGAAAAGACTTTGAAGTTCATTTTCATCAAGAAGTCGTTGGTGTAGATCCCAAGCAACATTCAATCGGTCGAAATTGTACACCTCACCTGTGTGATGATGACCGTGAATCAATTTGTAGCTTTTGTACGTGGGGTATAATTTAAAATAGTTGGCTTCGTTCTTTTTCAATATTTTTTTGTGGTAAAAATACTTGAAAGAGCTTGAAAATGGAAAGTGGCAAAGTATCCATTTTTCATTTTCTTTTTTTATGACAAAAGTGTCTCTTACATCTTCGAAACCCATTTCGATCCATTGAGCTGAAGTGAACCTTTCATCATGGTTTCCTCGGATCAATATTTTTCTACCATTTAACCTAGAGATAATTGCTTTTGTTTCATCTAACTTTCCGAAGGTGACATCACCGAGTACGAAAACTAAATCTTTTTTTCTAACCGTTCTGTTCCACTTTTTTACAATACTCTCATGCATTTCTTCAATCGTGTTGAAGTTATTTCTATATTTTTTGAAAACAAGTTGATGAAAAAAATGCAAGTCGCTTGTAAAAAATCTCATTGAAACCCACCAAAATTATCTATAATTATAGCATGAAAGTTGAGTTACCTCTCCTTGAAATAAAAGAAACCGTTGAACAAAAAAAGTTTATAGGCTCAAATATAGATTTTCAAGTTTTAGACTTGATGGGTTTGTTCTTAGTCAAAAACGTGTTCAGTGATGCGTTAGTTAAAACCTACAGAGATCTTTATTTTGATTCTAATCAAGATGGACTAAGGCGTACTGAAGGGCACATCACAGAAGTACGAATTTCCCCTAACCACCCCTTGAGAAGAATTTATCAAGAAAAAGAATTTCTTAAATTAGTTGAAATATTTTTCGATGGAAATGTGGGCTCCGACTTTGTTCGTATTCTAAAAAAAGATGAAAAAGATTTCAAACCTGTCTTTCTACACCAAGACTTATGTTATCAATTAGGTGGTTTTTTAAAGTATTCTATATTTATTCCACTGACCCGATGTAACCAAGAAAACGGAAGTTTGATCTTTTATCCAGCTACACACCACTTCGGGTATTTAGGTGACTCAGGGGAGATAAAAGAAAGCCTTCTACCAAAAGATTTTCCAAAAATAGTGTCAGATATAGATGTGGGTGATGCGCTAATCATGCACTCGGCTTTATGGCATAAGTCACCTGAAAATAAAAATAAGACACCCAGAGTTTATTTGGAAGTTCACATTCAACCGAATGATGACCCTACGACAAGAACGATCGTGTGCGGTGAAAGAAAATCGAAATGGCTTTTTAATGTTCTTCCAAACGATGTTTTCACGAACATGCCTAGACTCACTCGGCGTTAATATCAACGTGTATCTTGAGTGTTTGTCCAGATTAAATTTGAGCGTTTTTTTGCCCCATTTAATCCACCATTGTTGACCGCAACCCCTAGCCATTTGAAGGGTAGCCAAGTAGCTGGTTCCGCCTCACATACGATAACCTGACCACATCTACTTTTACACCATTGAGCTAATTCTAAGTAATCAAGAGAAGGTTTACGATAACATTCTCCACCCACTTGAAATGGGGGATCTATAAACCAAGTTGCTGACGAATTTTCGATGGTTCTAAAATCTTTTTGGTGCGAATTTTTTCCGCTGAAAAGAGATTATTGAAACAAAGAGCAAATCTGAGGTTCCGATTTAACCGCGATTTCGACTTGTTTGAGCATCTCATTACAATTTAAATTTAGTTCAGCTTCTTTTCTGCGTAGGGGTCCGAACTCTCCGTTTGTACCACCTGAAGTTCTTAACAAGATTGCGCTGTATTCAACCGCATAGGTGGGGCATTCTTTTGTCATTTTCTGCCAAATTACCCCCTCACCTGTCCCCCAATTCTTAGCTTCTGATGCTGCACAAGACACACCTTTGCTGAACACATCAAGAAAACACTTTTCATTACCCGCTTGATATCTTTTGTGAAGTCTAAGAAGTGCTGGGTTAGAAAAGTGGGCACCCCAAGATGCTTGGAAAAGCCCCGCTTCAGCCGTATCTCCTGTCGCATAATTCGCGCTCATGTCTCGACCTAAACAATATTGACCTGAGCTTTCTCTCATACCTAAACCTATAAGCAGTGTGTAGGCATTACGAAGAGTTTCTACTCCTTCATCATCATTATTTAATCCCAAAGAATTAAAATTGGAATTGTACCATGACAGGGCATCAACGTAGTCCCATAAAGGTTCTGGTAATTTCCGAGGCTCTGAGACTAACCTTACATCCTCTCGGCTAGGTTGGCACAAGGATTTCGCGTAAACCAAAGCAACACCTTGTAAATAGGCTATGGGTGCTTTCCCGCGATCTTTCCAAGTATATTGCGCACACTTTGATGCTGAAACAGAATCCATAATTTTACTAAAGGATGGTGCGGGTGCTACCGTAGGCTTGACCGTAGGTAGAATAGGAGCCTTCACTGTAGGTGCCGCTGTTACCGTTACTGTCGGGGTTGGGGTTGGTTGTGTTTCCGAAGGGATTTCACAACTAATTAAAGCGAAAGCGAACAAAAATAGAGCATTTTTCATTTGTACCTCTCTGCAAAGTTCTGCTCTATTATAGTTCAACTAGGCACCTATAATATTTTTCATGAAAATTAAAAACTTTATTGAAACTCATTATCGTCATTTTAATGCTGGTGTAGTCCGCGATGCAGCTAGAGCCTACGAACATCATGTAAATTCAGGTGGGCAGATGCTCGTAACTCTTGCAGGTGCGATGAGTACCGCTGAAATCGGTGTATCTCTCGCAGACATGATTCGACAAGATAAAGTGCACGCTATTTCATGCACAGGTGCGAATTTAGAAGAAGATTTATTTCATCTTGTTGCTGCAAATAATTATGTTTCGGTGCCACGTTGGAGAGACCTGAGCCCTCTGGATGATTTCGAGCTTTGGAAAAAGCATAACAACAGAGTTTGCGATGTTTGCATCCCTGAAGCTGAAGCGATGCGCGTTCTCGAATCTGCTTTAGAAGATGTGTGGTCGAAAGCTGATACATCAGGTGAAAGGTATTTCCCTCACGAATATTGGTATCAAATCATTAGAAGCGGTGTTCTTGTTGACAAGTATCAGAAAGATCCAAAAACATCTTGGTTACTTGCAGCTTGTGAAAAAAATATACCAATTTTCGTTCCTGGTGCGGAAGACAGCACAACGGGTAATATGTTTGCGGGAAGAGTTTTGTTGGGACAGTTAAAAGCAAGCACTATGAAAAGTGGGATGGAATATTTTGTGTCTTTGATGGAATGGTACAGAAATTCAACCACATCTATCGGGATGTTCCAAATCGGAGGTGGCATCGCAGGTGATTTCCCTGCTTGTGTAGTCCCGACTCTGAATCAAGATTTTCGAGGGATTTTCCCAACGGTTCCTTTTTGGGGTTATCATTGTCAGATTACGGATGCCGTAACGAGTTACGGTGGTTTTTCAGGGTGCACCCCCTCTGAGAAAATCACATGGGGTAAACTCGCAGTTGAAACACCGAATTTTATGATTGAATCTGATGCGACAATCGTAGCACCGCTGATTTTTGGATATGTTTTGGATTATTAAGAGAGGGGTTTTCACCCCCTCTCTTAACCATTACTGCCAAGTCTCGACTTTCAGCTTCTTGCTGGTCATGTGAACTCCTTGATCTAAATCAATAGTGCATAAAAAGATAGCACATGATTCAAAGACTTACAAAATAGTGCTCAAGTTTTTCTTGCCAATGGCGATATGTATTGCAAGGTTGCGATGTCGCAACGTATTTTAAATCGCACCTCATTGTTAATATATAAGCGAGGGCACCCAATCGCCTGGTCGAACTCGAATAGACGGTACTCTCCAAAAAACAGTTACACACCAAACCAAAGAACCACAATTGAAATCAACGGAGTATTAAGAAATGCAATCACGATTTTTCTGATTTATAGAAATCATCGATCAGTTTTTTCACATAAAAAGTAAAACTGAGATGTACCCCCATTTCTTCGGGTTTAAGGTTATTCACCCAGTTCAAATAAGGATTTTTTTCTGTTTCCACGTTGGTACAAGCGGCAATTTTTTCAATCAATTCTTCGTATTCTTCAACAGTTTTCATTCTTTATGCCCTCAAAAACACGACAGGTGATTTCACCTGCCTCTAATTGAAATTTTGTGTACCCTGAGTAATTCGAGTGTTTCCAAAGAGAATTTTGGTCTTTTGTATTCCTTGACCATAAGTAAAAGGTTTCATTGAGATTTCTCTCTAATGCAGGAGTCAAGTGCTTTCCTAAATTATTGCAAGTGATAGCCCATAATTTGTTATCTCGATTCAAAATATATTCCATCAGTTCTGAATCGACATAAGATTTTTTATGGGTTTTCAGATAGGTGAAAAAATCCATCAAATCTTTTTTTCGAAACATGTTCAGGTGGTGTCCATAGCCTTGCATAGCTATGTAGAGGTTAGTTTCTTTTATTCGCGGTGGAAACCACCGCTGGGCTGAATTATAACCCTCAGATGGGTATCCCGAGAAGTCTATCTGCACGCTACAGCAAAAAATGTCGGGTTCAGATTCCAAAATATTTTTTTGTTCTTGTATATGTTCAGATCCGACTACGATGTCAGCATCGGTGGTAATAACATAATCTGAATTAGATAGGTTTATTTGACCATCGCGAAATACAGTTTCGATAGCATTAAAGCGTATATTATCATGAAAAAGAAAATATTGTTCGATTTTTTTATCTTTCAACATTTCTAAGAAAAAAGGCATACTTTTGCCCAAAGTGATAAGGCTCGGGTTTTCTACTACCGTGATTGCCATTTCATCGGTATCAAAACTCTCGATGCTTTGTGTCATAACATCAAATTGTGCATAGACGAGAGCAACGCATGGAATTTTCATTTTTTTATTATAGCTGTTTGGGTGGCTTGCTCTATTCGTGCTGTAGCCGCTTCAAAATACCGTGTGTCTTGCTCGATTCCTATGAATTTTCGGTTGATGTTAATCGCCGCAACTCCTGTTGATCCTGATCCCATCGTATTGTCCAGAACGGTTTCACCTTCGAGCGTGTAGGTTTTTATCAGATATTCGAGCAGAGAGGTTGGTTTTTGAGAAGGGTGTTTTCTCATCCAAATCCACCATCAGTTGTAGTCTTGATTATAGATGAAGCTAGGATCACGTGTATTGACTGACCGGTCAATAAACTTCAAATAAAAATCTTAATAGTCCCCAACAAATTGATAGAAGGATTTTGAGATGCTCAAACGCGTCCTTACGTTTCCTATTGCTTTGTTTCTGACAGGCTCTTGCGGAGCAGCATCATTTCGAAATGAAGCTGATGAATTTTATAGTGAAGCCCTTAAAAGACGGTGTTTTGTCATGAGGGTTGATATCTATTTCGCTCGTTTAGAATCGGAAATAGCTGGTTACTGTGTGCCGACCTTTGGTATTTTGATCAATGAAAACGGTTGGAATTCCTATGGGGAATACGAGCGGAAAGAATTGATTTTTCATGAGCTAGGTCACTGCGGATTAGGGTTAGGGCACACCGAAATCGGTCTGATGGCTCCCAGAATGCACACGGAAGCAGAAATTAAAAAAAATTGGAAAGATTGGGTTGACTTATTATTTAAAGATTGCTTGAAATTCTGAAAAGAGCTTTGAGGAACCTTTCTGATGACATCTCACCCTTGGCTTGAATGGCAAACAGATGGTGACCGTGTAAATTTGAACAAGTACAAATTGAGGGCGTGCCCCTTCTGTTCTAAATTACATTTAACTGTTCAAATTGGGTTTGATGGTAAGGCTGGTAGAGTAGAGTGCAGAACGTGTTCGGCTCAAGGTCCTTGGGCTTGGGGCATCGATAAAAAAACTGTTATCGAAGATTCAATCAGAAAGTGGAACCAAACAACCATCGAAACTAATGATGGGGCATAATTTATCAAGGTGCTCCCACATCGCTTGCGTGTCAGTATCAAAAGAGTAAAGACTCTTTCGAAATAAGCTGTATTCAAAGCAATATTGTTGGTACATTTCAGGGGCATCACGCAAACAGGCTTCAACATTCGCTATTCTGTCAGCCAATTTTACAATTGTTGCATCTTTATTCTTGCGAATCTTGGGGTAAGTTTTTATCAATCGCTCATGTCTTGTTTCTGCGATTTCATTCGTCACAGCGTATACAATATCAACGACATCATCTCCGAAAACACGCAAAGACTCTAAAGGTAATTCGGTGTCTTCGATTGTATCGTGAAGATATGCAGCAATAATTAAAACTTCTCGGTTTTGATTAAATCTTTTCAAAACACCGACTACATCATCAAGGTGCACGTTATACGGATGTTCACCGTAAAGTTGACCCTCATGAGCCCAAAAAGCCATTTGTTTTGCTTGTTCAATCATGCCAGTCAAGAGCCTTAGCTACTGTGGGTAGATTTTGAATGAAAATTTTTTTGATTTCTTCTGCGATCAATCGATGTTCTAATTGCGTGGATTCATGCGTCCGAAGTTGTATGTAGTGAATGTAACTTCGAATAGTTCCATTCATGTAGAGCCTTGTTTTAGTGCTCAAAGGCAAAAGAAAACGAGCGCATTCTTTCGCCACACCTTTTTTCAAAGCATCTTGATATTTACTGTACGCTGTTTCCCAAACATCTTTTTGTGCTTGCAGAAACCAATCTTTTGTTTCTTGATCCAAATCATCGATAGAATTCTGACGATTTTTCAAATCTTGACGGCGAGCCTGATATTCTGTGTTTTCATCTACGCTAGAATATCTTTGACTCAGTTCTTGAAAATTAAAAGATTTATGCCTTAAAATTTGGGCAGCAATAGCACGGCTAGTGTTGACCTCTAGGACTAAATTCGCCTGTTCGAAGACAGACCAATGACCGTGTTTGATGCAATATGCTAATAAGCGTGCGTAGTCTGGGTTGTCTTGGTTTTTTGGGTTGCTGACGCGGGCGCAATACGCCATCGTCTCTTCTGCTTTTGGGGTGATCGACACAAATTTTACATTCATACCGCAATTATATTTATATTCATCAAAAGTCAAAGAGATACCACCTATAGAAATTGTTCATCGGAATTTTGCGATCATACGAAATTACTTGTCGTCAAATTTTTGTATATTTTTGCACCGTTCCATTGATACGGTATTTTTTCCCATCGATATCTTTTAAAACAACCCAAGTTTTATTAACATCGATATCTACTATTTCTGTTATTGTTTTTGTTTTTGTTCCATGAAAGCCGATGGTCAAACACCCACCAACTACAATTTCGTTGATCGCACCTAAAACTTCATCATTTTCATTTTTAAAACAAAAAACACCTGACCCTATATGAGATTCATCATCAAAAATTTCAAAATATAGACCTTCAATTTTAATTTTTTGAAAGGAATATCGCTCGAATAAACGGTCAATTTCTTTGTCATCTTCATTGTGATTAGGATTGGAAACTATCAAATCTGCGGCTGTCGCGTGCATAACCCAAGCGGATTTTCTTGAACCGCAAATTTTAATTCGCGTTGTCGGATCCTCTAAATTTTGAATATGTATTTCCAAATAAAGTCTGGTTTTACCTGAGATGTTTTGCGGTGAGAAATGCCAAAGGGCTGAATGCATGATGAGAGCATCACCTGGACTAAGATGAGGCTTTATTTTAGGGAAATTTGCAGGTAAAGGGTCTTTAATATGCCCTGTTGCACCGAGATAGCCATAATTATGGGTTCCGGGGTAAACACAAATTCCACCGTTTTCAGGGGATATCTCTGTAAGCGCAACAAATACTGAATATTTATCAAAAAACCCAGTTTGATATGATATATCTTGGTGTAACGGAAATTCATACTTTGCAGTTACACCCTCTTTGTTCAAGAGCCGCACATAGGTCGCCCCCACATTACCGTTAAAAAGAGGTCTCACTGTGTTGATAAAAGCAGGTTGTTCACACACTTGCCAAATTTTGTGATCTGGCTTTATAATTATTTCAGTGAGGTGTTGGCTTGGAGGTGTTTTAATAAAATTTACGTTTTTACCTGAAAGGTAAAAATTTCTATACAGCGACACAATTTCTTGAGAAAAAAGTCCTTTTACTATGAAAGCGCCCAAGTCATTCAAAACATTAACATCGATAGATTTTCCGATGTAAACATTTTTATCTACTTTTTCTGAAATTTCTTCTATCGGTGCTTCAAATAACATGAATTATCCCCTCACCTCGGTGCGGCTTACTTTTCTTAAAGTTCGAAGCATTTTTTGATATTCGAAACCTGAAATAATTTTAAAGTATTTTGCAACAGCGAGAACCATAATACCTATGGTTCTATCTTCAACTTCTAAGTTTAGGCAGTGGGATATCTCAGCTTCCACCATTTTTTTTGTGATCGCAGGCACCGTATCGCTCTCTTCTGCGGTTTTAAGAACTGCTAAAAGTTCTCGAACCTGTTTTCTCGCAGCGTTGATACTTTTATAACCTTCATCCATGAATGGCGGGACTCTCACGGTAAAGGTTTTATCAGGTTCGGTCACAATATATTGGTCAATATCAGTCATTTGACCCTTTCAAATCATCTAAACGGAAATTTTCACCTGTGTTGGTTCCACCCAATATGATAGCTTTTCGCATTCAAAGGCATCAGCTCTGATCACCGCTAAATTCTTCATAAGTTATCTCGCTGATAGTAGGAATCGCATGGACTAAACCGTTTCTTATTACGCAGTTTAATCCCAGAGCACGAGCAACATCGTAGGGGTGTGTGATTGACTGATTTTTTAAAACCGATTCTAGCTCATTTAAATCAACTCGAAGCAAAAAATGATCCCAACCGTAGGGAATTTCTGGTTTTAACTTCTTGTTCTTCTTTTTGTTGATAAGATCATCACGGTTGTCCTCAACCCACATCAAGTAGTGTATCGTTTTATATTTGATGATGTTGATGAGTTTTATTTTCCTAGAACTCGCGAACAATACTCGGAGTCGGCTTAGAGTTTCTGAGTACATTTAATCCGTACCATCCCAATCATTTTTAGAATTTGCACCCCACCCGTGGCTTTCTTCCCATTTGAATTCCACGATATCGAGATCTGTTTCTTTGTGTCTATTGAAAGACCCATCAGTATTCCACACGTGCTCCGATGTTTTACCATCATCATGCAAAGTTCCTTCAGCCATCGGTTGCGACTGAAGAATCCGCGTAATTTTTACGAGTAAACCGAGACGTGTAGCGTACCACCCAAGACGATTTATCATTGCAGCGAGCCTGTGATGTCAAACACTGTTCTTATATTTTCATTCGGATCTTCAAATTTTTGTCTGATATGATTTAAAATCGCAGCTAAGGCTACGTTACAAGATTCATATTCTTTCTGAAAGACTAGAACTTCATCGGTTTCATCATCACGCAAAATATAACCGTTGCTCGCTTTTTCTACACTCACCGTCATCGTAGGAACCCTCAGTTTGAGTTCTAAGACTAATTGAGATGGGCTACATTTTCAACTTCGAGTTGTTTTAATCGTTGGGAACAAGAGATGCGATGAGAACTATGAGGGTCATGAGTATAATCAATTTGTAATCCATGTACTAAGATAGCAGTAGGTGAGCGTTTGATACGTAACATTATTGTGAAAGATTTTATGAAAAAACTTTATGCAAAAATCGAAAATTTGCACAGAAAGTTAGCATCATTTTTACACATGTTAAAATTGGATGACTCATCTCGGTCAAAGGTTTTACAAAAGTTTCCACCTAAATTTCCGAGAGTTGTTGCGAAACATTGCACGTATTACTACGGGTCTAACGAAGATTTTGAAATGCCAAAAGTATCGAAAGTAAGAGTCATCGGGTATGCTTCAGATGCCTATCTCGAAACAGCAGTCTGTGAAGTTGATGGGAAATTAAAATCACCTGATGGTAGGATTTTTCATATTACTATCAGCCTTGATCCTGCTCACAGGGAAACGCATGACTCAAACGCGCTACTATTTAAGGGGAATTGGGACAAAGTGACCCCTTTTACTGTATCAGTTTCCCCTGTTCGGAAAGAGATGTAACCTTAAATTTGGATGGTACATCCTCAATCACTTTGATACCTAAAGATTCGAGAATTTTATCGCAAGCATCTTTGGACTGCCCTTGGGGGACAGCAACCAAAGTACAACCCTTCGAAGAGATGTACCACTCTTCAGATGAGTGCTTGTTTTCCAAAAATTCGACTAACTTTTCAGAATCGATGTTAAAATTATTCATAGGTACCTCAATTTAGGAACACATGGTGACATCGGTTTTTTTGGATTCTCTTCACCTAAAAATTCGATGATTTGATTTCCATCATCTCTCTCGGTGTCTTTCAATCTACCATCAAATTTTTCCCAAATGTTATAATCGAATTTTCCGTTTTTATTGAAATGACCGTAAGCGTAACCCCGCTCATTTATAGGATTCAAACCCCAAATGTAAACGATATCACCTTGTTTAGTCATGTAAAAACCGCGTCGCGTTATTCTCATTACTCATAACCATTTTTAAGAACTTCGTAGGCACGTCCATTTGAGTTATATTTAGCTCCGAGGGTAGCAATATAGCCTTGCTTTTCCATTTCAGTGAGCACACGTTTTAACGCGGACTCCTTAACAGGAAAAGGTAAAATCTTTTTAAGTCCCATCGAAGTCATACGGGCACCATTCATTTTTAGAAGAGTATCTAAAATTAACTGTCTTTGAATTTTTCCACACTTTGGGTACGTCAGTAATGGTGTATCACTCACAGAAATATCCATCCGATTTTAGGTTTTTGGTTTTTTACACTTCAAGAGAATTTTTATCAAGTGCCCTCGGTGAAATCTTTCACCATGTTTTTGATATTTTCTGATGCTTTTTTCAACACAGAGGGGACAGCTAAAAGTTTAAATGGAACACCATTCTCATCTTTTTGGGTGACCAGCACGATGCGAAAATGTTTATTGGGCTCCATCCAAAAACCGCGAATATCCCATTTCTTTGAAGTGTATTGGTAAACATGATGACCCTTTCGCGTAGATTGATACACGAAATTCGGGTCTTTTTTTACAGGGTGGTTGTCGATTGCACGAAAGTATTTAATAAATAATTCAGCTTCATCGACATCGAGTTCCTCAAAATAAAATTCCATTTGAGAATCAAGCGATATTTTAACTCGTTTTCCTTGATAAAGAATCGTTTCCATTCACAACCCGTCGTTTTTCACTGTGCAGCGAATTTTCTGTTTTTTACGAATATTTGATTTAAGATAAATGATCAACCGTAGTCCAAGGTCATACAGGTGTGCGAGGAGCCACAGGGGTCCACGAATCAATAACTTGAACGCAACAACAAAAATGATGATCATGATCACAACGGTTTTAATCGTCAGATTTGTGATTTTCTTAATCATCATTTCTCCTGAAAATTTTCCGCTGCCCATGACTCGCTCATCAATAAATCTTTTGACTGATATTTTTCATTGGGCTTCACTTGTATTTTCAAAACAGTAATTTCATGTTCGAGTAGCTTGCCGTTTTTTCCGAAAATTTGAAGTCTCATCGAATCAGCGGTCTCACGGATTAACTTGCCTACAAGCCCTCTGTAATCCCCCTCAGTGACCACAAAAGTTTTAGATACTTTTGCAACCTTCTTCTTGATTGCATTTGTTGAGGGGATCAACAGCATCAGTTCATCAGGCATAAGACTCTCATCGCGTTCAAGTGGGATGATTGTCCTAAAAAGATTAAAGTAATCTTCTTTTTCAGCCTTGACCCAGATTGAGTCGACATCAGGGTTTTTGTGCTTATACGCTTGTAAAACGACTGAATTATCATCCAACCAGCGAGCAAAATTTCTATCTGGACCTCTAAGATTTTCATCCTCTGAAAATCCAAATTCTTTTACACGGTCACCTTTTTCATCGAAACATTGAATTTCCCAATTTAACCTCAGTTTGATTGAAATTTCTTCAAATCCAAATTTTTTGCCATCTCGGGAAAGTATTTTGTTGAGCCTTTTGATACAATCATTTTTGAACGATTCAAGGATTTCAGAAGGGGCTGCATCAAATAAAGCGGACTGAAAATCACCATGCCATCCTGCATTCATGAAAACGCCCTCTTCCGCTGAGTTTGTTTGTTTTTTAGTAGTAGGAATTCATTTTTACTTTGTTGAAAAAGATAGTCAATCTTTTTCCTTAAAATTTTCTGGTGAAGAATGCTCCGATGTACATAACAAAAAAAGGCTACCGCGTAGCACGGTAGCCTTCCGACTTACGCCGCTTTAGGAGCCGCTTTTGCTACTTTTTTAGTCGCCTTCTTCGCGACTCTCTTGACCACCTTCTTAGCGGATTTTTTCGGAGCCTTCTTAGCCACCTTTCTAGCGACCTTCTTCTTAGCGACCTTAGTCGCCGCTTTTGCTTTAGCTGCCATAATCTAGCACCCCCTTCCCAACAGGATGATTTTCACTTGACCCTCAAAGGTCTTCTCTCCCTGCAAGGTGTAAGACAAAAGTTACTCTAAAATATAACTAATCTAATTTACTGATTTTTTATTAACTTGATTCACAACCGAAGTGGATGTAGTTCAAAATACAAAAATTTGGAGACTTCCGATGGATGAATTTACAGAGATTCTCGATTTCTGGCTTTCGAGTGAAAAAAATGATGTGCAATCAGTCGTACCTCCGGCATTTTGGGAGTTCGGTTTCGATATCTTGAACCCTCAAGAGATTATGGACAGGCTGTTAAAGGTTGGGGCTGAAGTCTGCCGAGATTTCGACTAAGGTGCATTTTTGAGCTATTTTCTCCTGTGGAAATAAATAACGCATTTAGAATTAACAAAAAGTGGTTGACGTAAAGGCTAATCACCCAGAAAAAACAATACATCCGTGTCAATTCCCTATTGAGTTAGTGGAAAGATGTGTATTATCAATGACTACTGAAAATGATTGGGTATTAGACCCTTTTAGCGGCGTTGGCTCCTCGTTGCTGGCTGCTCTTCGACATAATCGAAAAGCTATGGGATGTGATAAAGAAGTTGAATATATAAAGGAGGCAGAAAAAAGGATTTCCGCGTTATTTAGCGGAACCCTGCCGTATAGACCGCTAGGCAAGCCAGTATACCAACCAACAGGTAGAGAAAAAGTATCTCAAGTGCCAAAAGAGTGGCTGAGTTAGCGTCTAAAAGACACTGATACCGAATTTGGGCTTTTGATGTAGGTGCTCACGATGGGAGTCTCTTTAGCGGGTCTGATTTCTTGTAATATTTCACCGTTACAGTGATTCACCTTTGAGCCTCAAGTGCATCATCACGGTGATACGCTCATGGTTTTCTTTCATCCGCTCCACACGGTGAGTTGTGTCAATCCGCCGATTGTAGATAACGACTAGCTTGCCGTGTTCAGGGGTAACTACGGCATGTTCTTTTGCCGTGGATAAAATGCCTCGACCTTCATCATCGACATCCCATTCTCCAACGTGAAGCGCCCCACCCCACGCATCTTGCCAGACCTGCTCATCGGTTAAATATAGAGCAATAGAAATATGCCATTTCTCAGAGCAGTAATCGTTGTGCCAAGGCAAACCATCACCTTCTTGATGAAAAGCCACCGAAGGGTGATGGTTTTCGAAATTGCCATATCTGCTTTGAAAATAAGAAAAAACATCTGTTTCTAAAAAATTTGTCCAAAATTTATATAAAGGCGCAGGTAGGGTGTAGAGATTATCCCATGATATACCATACATCGGCGGTGTATAACCATCTTCCCTTAAAACACCTTCACAGTTGAAGGCGTGATCTTTCGGGTTGATAGACTTCAGGTATGCATAAATTTCTGACACATCTTCTTTTTCAAGTTGATAAACCGTAAAGCCTTTTGAATACAGGTCTTTTAATTTCACTTTTTCTAGTTTCATACATCTATTATAGTTTTCGCTCTTGCATAAGACCGAGAGAAAAATTAAAACCTCTTCAAACACGAGGTTTCAATGAAATTTTATGCTTCTAAACAATTCGCTTTGAGAGCAAAACCAACAGCCAAATGGGTTTATAGCGCACCAAGTAAAATTTCAAGAATGACAACTGATCTTGAAATCGTTAGAAAAGGTGAGAGGATTTGGTTTACAAGTTCTAAGATAATCAAATTTGCAGAGAGATATCTTGAAGAAATGGGACACAGCCCTTTGAGTTACGAGATTCTTCACGGATCAGAGATTCATCTTAAAGAGCCGCTTTGATTAAATTCTTTTTTCACTTGCCAAAGAAAACAAGGTAAAACCAAGAAAAGACAAACGATGAATACCAATTTCTCTTTGAACATAGTGACCTCGATTTGGTTGTTTGTAACACAATTACATCAAGCTGAAAATTTAGTCAAACCGCTCATTACGAAAGGCGGATGAATCCTTTACAGACCATCCAATCTCTCGTTCTAATAGCGGTCGCATTTCCGTTCGAGTTATTTGAAATCGATGTATTACCCTCAGCGGTTGTTAGAGTCCTTTTTCCATCGTAGCCTAAAACGATACCGATGTGGTCAGGGACAGAATCCGAATCCCAATCAAAAACAACGATATCACCTGCTCTTGGATTAAACTCACTGCGCGAAAGACGACTTGAGAACCATGTTTTGTTAGCTTTAGCCCATTGCTCCCAACCTGGAACGTAAGCCGCTGTAAATCCCGTAGGGAACGCTGGTGGAAAATTATACCCCGCTTGAAGACAGCACCAATATGTGAAAGCTCCGCACCAAGCAAAACGACCCGTTGGTTGACCGATAGCCGAGCGCACAGATTTAAGGTACTTCTCGGCTTCACCTGTCGCAGTCCAAACTAATTCTTTTTCGGCTTCCTCTTTTGCAACGTCCGCAAGTTTATCTCTTTTAGATGTGTCATTCAAAAGTGTTTGAGCGTAGACTGCGGCGACCTGAAATTCTTGGTGTGCTTCTGGGTTGGTGTGTTCTCTTGCCAACTGCTTATACCATTGAGCGAATTTTCCATCAATGACAAGATTGAGCAAACTATGGCGTAACTTAATATTTTCAACCTCTAGCTTTTTGAAATCAGACATGGCTTTCCTCCTTGAAAGTTACTGGAAATTCATCCTCGATATATTTGATGTTATTCAATACAAATTGTTCGTTTAATTCGTAAGCCAAGCAGTGACGGTTATTATGTAAACTAGCTTTCACGATATTCAATGAACCTGAAAATTGGTCTAAAATTATTTCACCTGCGTTCGTGATGTAGCCGATGATATTTTCGAGCAATTCGATCGGTTTTTCGGCTTTATGCTTTTTTTGATGAACATGAGCAGGTTGAAAGTTAAACGACACAGGGAGCATCTGTTTAGTGCCAGACATATACTCGTTTTTTCCTGTTTTAAGATGCTTTTTCTGATCAAACCTCAGGCATCGAGCCTTGCCTTTGGTAAAAAACACAAGCATCTCAGAATTTTTAGATTTTCTTCCCGTGTTGCTGATAAAACTACCTTTTACCCAAGGGACTTGCGCGAAATATTCAAAACCGACCGACTGCGCCATTTTTTTGACTTCATATAAATAATCAAAATTATTATAATTCTCTTCAGGAAGGTTTTCGACAAGAAAGCAACCATCTTTTAAAACGCGGTATTTCTCCGCAAAATCATCCCGTGTGTAACGAAAAGAGCTTTCTCCGTAAGAATTGTCAAAATGGCGATTCCCACCCTTGTTTGATTTTTCATCATCCCACGGGTGATCGGTGATTATCGCATGAACAAACGCATTCGGTATTTCTGGGATATTTCGACCATCACCTTGAATAATATAACAAAGCTGTTCACCGTTTGTGATTTGAAAAACTTTTTTAGTTTTGTTGAACGGCTGAATATCCATGTGGTTTATTATAGAGAGAACCTCTCGGTATAATAAAACATGATAAAATTTAGAGATGGTTTGAGTTTAGATTTGAATTTTGAAAAAACTACCATTTTCACTTCTGAAAATAAAATCATCGATAAGCATGGAAATATTTACTCGTTTAGTAATTTTTTTAACGAAGCTGTCGGTCATTTCCACGCGAGTGAAGGAGACTTCAATCTTTTAGTTTCAGTTTTTCTATCTTCTCTGTACAGTCAATCAGTGGAGCCTTTATTTGACTGCCTTTCAAACTATGTGCGTTGTGTCGGTTTAATTAAGGACAAGCGTTATTTTTATATCAACTTTACTTACACCGAACCGTTCGAGAAAGTGACTATCAAAAATCCCCCTTTTGAATACTTATACGGGGATTACCTAACAGGCAGAATAAACCCTGATTTTATTCGAGAGGTTGAGAAAATATGCTGTTCTCATTTTATCTACATGAATTGCGGTGCTTTGAGTGCGCTAGTGACTTCATCTTTCGGTACAGGGAATTGTATCAGCGACTCAGCCGAAAAAGTTTTTTCGGATGTAATTAAAAAACCTCAGTCAGTGATTTCTGTTCTTAACTCTAGTTTTTTGGATATTTTGAGAGATGAATTTGTTCCTATTTTAAGCCACAAAGTTGATGACCCTAAAAAAATTGCGACTTACTTATTAGAAAAATACGGTGAAAACTATCTGAAAAATCTGTGGTCTCGATTGATTAAAAAAAGATTACCAGCTTTTATTTATCAAAAAGATCCTGATTTTTTGAATAAAATTTTTGATTTACGTTTCGATTCAATCCGAAGAGAGAAATACGAAAATTTCATAGAAGATGATTTGGGGTTGAGATTCAGTCTTTACTATTCAAATACATCGGATTTTAGAGACAATTACAACCGCATGATCATTAAATTTTTTCACGGATCCAATCAAAAATGGATCCTACGATGATAGCTTTCAATAAAATCTACATTGAACCGCATATCCATAAAAGCGATTTCAGTGAAAAAATATTTATTCAAGATGGAATCTATAGATTAAATAAATTAGATTTTGCTAAGTTTTATACTACTTTTTATAGAAGTATTTACCCAAACGTAACTGATGATGTTTTATTTGATTTGTATCTTTTAGCCTCAGACCTTTGTTTTGGGGCTTTCCTATCTCAAAATAGAACGGCTTACAGAATATCAAACTACTGGTCTCAACTTACCCGTGATGAATTCGATTCTTTAATGAAAACAACAGTGCGTAAAAAAATCTCTAAAGAATCTTTACCTTTTGAACACTATTACGCTGATTACTTGATTTCAGGTCGCAAATCTATTTACTTCGATACGTTTAAAGAAAAGTGCAAGGTTTTGGGTTCGGGTTTCATTTTCTTTATGCTCGCTAATTGTTTTCGAGCTATGTGTGGAGGTTTGTATTCAGCTCCAACTATCGAGCAAGATGATTTAAGACGTTTCATACCATCTTTTCAAGGTTCTTTACGCGAGTTTCCATTTCTATTCGATGAAAAAATTCCATTTTTCTACAACTACAATTTGAATGCAGAGGGAATTTTAAATTACATATTTTCCCACTACGACATCAATCTGATAAAAATAATTTGGACTAATTTCTTATCAGAAAGAATACCTGAAGCCGCGTGCGAGATGCATGACCCAAAACAATTTATGGAAAGACTTTTTGATAAATCTCTTAATTGGGTTAAAGATGGTCGGTGGGATGAGTTTATCGATGATTCTATGGGGTTAGATTGGATCATCCGTTACAATAATTCACCTGAGCTCATTTTCCATTTTCGAAGAAACTTCTACTGGTACTTCAAAAATAACAAAGAGATTTCAATGTTTTCATTGAATTAACAGTTAATCAGGTGCGGTTAATATATGCGAATCATCAAACATGTAAAAGATGTCCTTGAAAACAAAACTGAGATCAAGAGACCCAGGAGCTCTAAATGGGCAAGCGTTCGTAAAAGCCATCTTGAAAAATGCCCCACTTGCTCCGCTTGTGGCGGTACATCAAAAGTCGAAGTGCATCATATAAAACCGTTTAATCTTTTTCCTGAATTAGAACTCGACCCTGACAATCTGATCACCCTTTGCGAAAGTTGGAAAAAAGGTGTTAATTGCCACCTGTTTTTCGGACACCTCGGTGATTATCGAAGTTTCAACGATCGCGTTAAAGAAGATGCTACATCGTGGCTTGAAAAATTATTGAACAAACCTATTGAAAAATAGGAACACCATCCCCAAAGAAGCCTAGAACTGAATATCGCTCTTTTTCTGATGTAGTTGGTACCCGATGAACTAATTTTTCGAGTGTGTTATCCAACAACACAAAATTACCTGCATTTGGGCAAATACTTGCGATCGGTTGGACGACCTTACCTGATTTCGGATCACCCCAGCCGATTTCTAAACTCCCTTGGTCTTGTAAATGGTAGCTCTCTTGAGTCAAGTAAAGCATACCTATCGTATCGGTTCCATCCTCTAAATCGCTGTGCCAAGGAGCGGAGTCATTTTTTCTAAAACGGTTGGCTTGCAAAAAAATAAGATTTTTGTTCAAATGCAACGCAATAGACTTGAAAAACGAAAAAAGCAAAGGGCTGTTTTTCTCAGTAGGGAAAAATACCTCGGGGTGACCTTTTTTTTCATCTGTGAAACTTTGATCACGAAGTTCTAATAAAATGGGTAGTGTGTTCTCGAAACGCTGAATTTGTATCATTCAATATTTTATACGAGGTTGCATCATGCGCATAATTTCCGAAAATGAATTCACATCTGAGACCGAATCTGGAGTGGTTATTGTAGATTTTTATGCCTCTTGGTGTAGCCCGTGCCGAGTTTTGATGCCGATCCGTATCTCTGAATATCAGTGTTCAAAGATGGTGTCGAAAAAGATCGACTCGTAGGTCTTGCTGCAAAAGATGTTCTTGTTATATTTATAACTTAGATCTGTTTGAAGCCTGTTTTTTCCAGAATAGTATTAGTTTCCAAAACAAGTATAAATACTTAAAAGGTCCGTGGATATACATTACCATTTAAGGTTTTTCATCTTCTTTGATGAGTTTCAATTTACCGAACCAATACTCGCGATTGGGTGTACTTGTGAAATAAAAGTTGAAGAAATCCTCCAACTGAGCCGCTGTAGGTTCCTTTTCACCTGTTTCCAGTTTGACGTAATCTTCGGGAGTTAAATTCAAAAGATTCGCTAATTGTTCACGGGTGAAACGCGCTCTGAGTCGATTTGCTCTGATTTTGTCTGCAATTTGTGATGACATAAGACTTCCCAATAAAGGTACCAATCTCAGCATAATCAGTATTATACAAAGAAGTCAACCAAACAGCGAGATATTTAAGAGACTGTAAGAGTTTTTGTTAGAGATGTGACCGATCCCAACACAGCGTAGACCTGATAGACACCTGCTGTAGGAGGAGCCGAGCAAAGCACAGTCACTTGCCCTGTTGTCGGGTTCGTTGAGCCTGTACCCAAAGTGTTTGTCCCATCAGAGATGGTGATTGAATAGGTATCGAGCATAGGCTCATTGTATTGACTAAGAACTCCAACCGTAACGAAGAATGAGTTACCTGCGAATAGTGATGATGGATCCAAGTCTGAAATAGTCAAATACGTCGGTACAGCGGGTGGATTATTGACTTGGAGAACTTCAACAGATGAGCTGACCGCCTCAGAAGCACCATAAATTGAATAAGAACCTGATGTTGCAGGGGCGATGGATGATACTGTTGCAATCCCGTTCGCGGCTGTTACACCGGAACCAAGCACACTCGAACCTGTTTTAATTTGAACCGATGCGCTAGGTAATCCCGCTGCATACTGATCCAAAGCTGTAACCACTACATCGAATGGGTTGTTTGTAATGACAGGGTTCGGTGATGGTGCCCCAATCGTAATACTTGAGAGTCTCGATGTTGTTTTTCCAACGGTAATCGATGTCGTACCCGAGAGAGTGTTATTTTGGATGTTGTAACCGACACTCTCTTTTCCGTATAACGCGGTAAAAGAAGCTGAAAAGACACCTAGATTGTTCGTGCTTCCTGAGACTGTAACACCCTCATAGGTTAACGATGCTAAAGCGTTTTCGACGAGAGCACTTACGGAGTTTCTCACAGTCGCACTAATACTAAAGGACTGCGTATCGATGGGCGTTGGTGGAGTCGTTGAAAAATTAACGGACTGAAGAGTAGCGATGGTAACAGCACTCGATCCCGTAACGGTTACTGCATCGTAAAGAATTGAAGTTTTACCAGTTACCGCTGTGAAATTCGCTGTAAACTGTCCGGATGAATTGGTAAATCCTGATACTTCGACACTGTTGTAAGTTAAAGAGATAGGAGCGTTGTTCAAATTATTATTCAAGTTATCTTTAACAGTTGCCGTGGCTGCAAACTGAATACCGTTCGTAGGGGTGCTCGGTGATGTTGCAATAGAAACAGTTCGAGCTTGAATGGCGGTAATCGTAAAGGGTCTGCTTTTTGAAATAACAGTCCCGTTTACGTTGCCTGTCCAAGATAAGGTGTAAGTACCCGCTGTCGGAATCGATGAAAAAGATGCTGTAAAATCTCCACCTGCACCGCTAGTCACGACTTTTGTTTGAGCACCTATCGTCAAAGACACATCGACCCCTGAAACAGGAGTCCAATCATCGAGAACTGTTCCAGTGATGTCGAATTCAGTGCCGGTATAAATAGGTGTGGCGTAATTTACAGAGACATTAGCTGTGATGGTTTGAATCAAAGACCCTTCATTACCGATATACAACAAAGGTACGATGTATCGGATTCCAGATATTGTTTTGTCGAGAATGTAGGCATTTACCGAGTTGTTTGGATTCAAAACCGAAAAAGGTACAAAGTTATTTGTTAGCCAAGTTTTTAATTGGCTCTTAAAAATCTCTAAACTATCGAGTTCCCAACCCTTCAGCATCCAATTCTCATAAGAAAAATCTGAGCTGTTCAAAGACACGTGCAGCGTGTTTGACATCAAACTGCTTGCGAAAATAACGGATGGACTGAGGCTATTGCTTTTCGTTCCACCTAAACTTTGCAAAGTCGTAGGATTCAGAAAACAGTATGACTTTAAAGGCGACACAGATGACTGTAATTGAGATGAAACTAAATTACTTCCGCTTTTACTCCAATTTTCCGGTGCGAGTGTGCGAAAATAAATATCCACCTTATTATCCCTCAAGCAGTGCTAGTAACTTTTTTCTCAATTCAGGTTCGGATTGCTTTAGTGAAATCACTTTTAAGTTATCCGAACCCCATTTCTTTTCTTCTTGCTCAATCACAGCAGACAATTTTGGTAAAATTTGCTCTACCTCAGAAAGGGTTAAATTGACTGAGGTAGCGTAGGTTTTAAACCAATCAACTTTCAAATCCCAGTGCGGTTTGAAAAAAGAACATCGTAACAACTCAAATTCAAACTGTTCCACCATGATTTGAAACATCTCAACCCTTAAACTCTTGAACTGTTACCGGTAATCGTGATTGTTTTCGTTTGTCGCATGACCCAAGTTTGATTTTGAGTCGTTGGGCACCAAACATCACAAGGCAATTCATAATCTTCAACTGTCAAAGATGAAAACCCTAGTTGTTTTGTTGACGCTAATTGCATCACCAATCGCCGATGTTTCCAAGATGTTGTAGCGAATTCATCAAGACAGGATGAATCCCCTTGAAAGGTTTGAATTAAGGTATCCGCGTTTGAGAGATCGCTCAATTCTTTTAAAGTAAGGGCTGATGTCAACCATTTGTGGTTTGCAGTGCAGTAAACCTCAAATTGGGAACCACCAAATTTTTTGACAGAGGCATTCTGATAAAAATGCAATTCAAGAATAGGGTTCCACTCATATTTCTGCCCCGTGATGTTGAAGGTCAGCAATTCATCACCTACGTGAAGAAACTCAACTTGTTTCCAACCAGATGGTGTCAGAGCCTCGGAATGGGCAGGTACACAGTTAAAAATTGTCATTTTTTATCTCCTTGCACGCTCAATTTACGGATCAAACCCACGAGTCCTGCTGAAATTCTTTTAGGGTTCATTTCACATATTTTTTGCGGGTCGACCCACAAAAAACGAGCCTCACTGTAAAGATGAGGTTCAATAGTGAAGTATAAGCCGTAGGGTTTAAACCAAATGCGGTGATGCCCTTTGGTTGCAAAAGGGATTTTAGTATTATCTTGCACATCCCACCCTGCTCCCACCAACGCTATTTGGATTTTATTAACTGCATCTTCTGAATTTTTACGCAGTAAAAACTTTTTAGTAAAATTTTCTGATAAATTTTCAGGTTTCGACATCGTAAAAACCCCTAATATTGCGTTAAAATTAGGAGTTTAACCAACGCTAATATTATATTATAATCATATGTTGGAAAGTCATCTTCGGAGAACCTGTTGAATGCAAAACATTGTAAGTCGGTTGAGAGAAATAGCAAAAATCGCTGCTGTGAATTACAAAATCACAATCGACTCGAACAGCGGTTGGCAATTTGATGATGGCGATCTCACGATAGGTTTTCCGAGTCGCAGAGGTGGTGCAATCCTTTTTGTCAAAAAAACAGGTGACCGATATGAAATCGTTTCTTTAAAACAAAACGATTTTTGGAATGTAGGCATCATAAATATTTTTCTGCGTTCAGGGTTAGCTGGAGTCCTAGAATATCTTCGAAAGTTGGCTGACAAAGGGTACATATTTAAGGACAATACCAGCCCCCAGAATCTATCTTTTCCTTGGTCTGAAGTTACTTTTGGAAATTCGCTTAAAGATCTCGCAGATGCCTCGAAAGATTTCAAAAAATTGAAATATTACGAAAAAGTGGACAGCGCGAAAGCATTCAAAATCTTAACGCTGAAAGAGGGTATCCAGCCTGCGGTACTCCAAAGTTGGTTTCCTGAACTTTCTCAATCAACGGATGGGTTAACTGAAAAAATAGGACCTTTTGAGGTTTCCTTCGACCACGAAAATGAAAAAGAAAGACAGCAAATTGATGATTTAATCAAAAAAACCATCACAGCGTTTGAGGCTGAAGGGTTCTCAAAATTTTTATACGGTAAAATCTATGTCGTGGAGAAAATAAAAGGTCGCACGGTTGCTGATTACACCCCCTTCGACGACAGCATTCGATTAAGCCATAAAGCTCGAAAACTCGACAGTGATTTGCGCACCTTAATTCATGAAATCGGACACAGAATTTATGCGAAGGGTGGGGTTGACCTAGCTAAGATAAGATCAAAATACTCTGAAGCAATTCAAGGTTTCTCGTTAAACATAAAACCTGGTGCTGTGATCAAAGATAAAAAAAGCGGTGATAGTTTTCAATTCACGGGAATCGATTTAGGCTCCCGAAGCAAACAGTATAAAATTGTGAAACTGGAAAACGGGGAGCCTAACCCGAATAAGAAGTATAAATGCAGCGATTTATTTTTCGTAAATTTTGAGGGAGATTTTACCATCGAAAGCGATTGGCTCCCGACGGCATATTCACGCACCAATCAAGAGGAGTGGTTTTGTGAAGTGCTCTCTTTCGCACTCACCGGAAACGATAAATTTTTACAATTCATCAAGTCAGTAAAAAACTAGACTTTTCTTTTATAAAAGCTGATACGTTTGTTTTTACCTGTCCGATCTTTTTCAAGATCTGCTAAAACTGTGATAAAAGTTGTTCGATTCATGTTGAGCAACTTCGCAGCTTGGGTCTTATTCCCAAAACTCTCTTCCAAAGCCCAATTCAGCAATTCTTTTTTTAGCTCTAAAATTTCTTGAAATAAATCAATAGGATAGTAATCGTTGATATCGCAAATATTCAAGTTGAGCTTGTCATTTATGATTTCGACCGCTTTATCCACAAGTCACCTCCCGAGGAAATATTATGTTTCCATGAGACCAGCTAGGGGTCAAGTCACCTCAGAGAGTTAAAAGCCTCATCACTGATTCGTTGTTGACCTAAAGCCGATGGGTGAAAGCAGTCGATCCCAGATACATCTTTTTTCTCAAAACTCGAACGGAAAAGAACGTCATTGAATCTCAAATCACCATACAACGATGACTTCGGCATTTTCGAGAGAGTGGAATTCAAATCCCCCATCATCATTTCAAACTTCGAAGTCTCATCCACTGTAACTTGAGAACGCAACAAAGATGGGCAAATGTTGGTGATGTTCCAAACAACTTGACACCTGTTGGTTTTCAATTTTTTGAGGTTCACGAGATTCGGCGGGGTAAGCATCAGAACAGTTACGTTCGGGAATTTATTAAAAACCCTTTGTAAACCTTGATTCAACACCTGATGAAACCTTAAAATATCAGAATCATAGTTGTAGACGTTCCAATGGCAAAGGTCATTCGCACCCACTAGAATTGTGAGGTAGTCAAGATTATCCAGAGCCAAAACATGAGGTAGTTGCACAGAGATAATATTCTCAATATCTGCTCCGTTAACAGCGAAATTATGAAACTCTGCTTGTTCAACTATTTCTAAGATTTTAGTCTTGTGGCTTTTAATCGCTGAACCGGTGATCCATGAATAATCGAGATTCACTCCTAAGTTCTTCGCATTCGTGCCTACTGAAATAGAGTCACCTAACGCAGCGACAACGTATGGTCTGATCTCGTTAAAATCCCAAGGTGTCGTAGCCGCAGCCAATAGTGGAAAAGACATCATTAAAGATGTTACAATTTTTATAAACATTCATCCCTCTCGAAAGGTTGAACCGAATTTAATGTCATCGGTACAATCTCCTATTAAATTAGATAAAAAATTAAGTTTGTAGCTACACTAAATAGGCTTTCATCGAGCTGAAGAGTTTTTTTACCTATTAAAAATTATTTGAAGCCGAAGGAGATTATACCTTGAGTCAACAACGCTATGAAATTTTGAAAAAAATTATTGAAACAGAAAAAACTATTATTATAGACGGTGAGGAAATAGATCTTATTTCGGCGCACCTACTGATAAAGGTTATTGACACACTTCAGATTAAAAACAAGGAAAGGTTGTTTAATTTGAACCTTTCTATGAAAAAGTTAGCGATTCTCGGTTGGAGTACAGGTTTATCGTTTTTAAAGAGTAGCTCAAAAGAAGTCATTAACCGACTTTTTTTTGCACAGTGGGAAGAACTCAACACTCAAAAGACTGTTTGGTTAGAGAAGGATAAAGCTATTTCTGTCCTTGCTTACTTATTATCTAAAACCATCGCTCAATCAAACAAGGATATCAGCCTACCTACATCAAATATCGATATCGAAGAAAAATATCGAATATTGAGTGCTCCGAGAAAAACATTTCTTGATTTGCAGAACACCAGAGAGGTCGAGGATAGCTATCAATATTCACAAATAAGCACAACGCAAATATTTGAAGATGACACCATAGGCGGCGCTGTCATCTTTGGCGTAAAAGAATCTTTTAGTGTTGTAGGTTTAGCAGAGCGTTTAGATCCTGAAAACCGTAGTAAGTTTTTATCCTTACCTATCGATCAGATGGTTTTGATTAGTTGGTTGATTATGTTTCAAACATTAGAAAAGAGTTCTTGGTTAATGGATATTACAGTTGCTATCAGTAACTCAAACACATTAAAAATTTCGTGGGGTAATTCATGATAATCCCAACACAGGTGACGCTAGATATTCAAAGATTCGTTTCATCTCAAATCGATAACCTGATTTTTCATCATCTAAGCCACGCCTTATTAGATATCGCATCGACTTACCCAAGTGAAAATCAATTAAATTATCTTGAAATCGGTTGTTTTGCAGGAGGTTCATCTTGTTTGATGTTGCAAAGACCGAACACGAGGGTAGTATCAGTTGATCTAGGGGAAATAATTTCCCCTAAATTGGTTATTGAAAATGCGAAGAAGTTACAAAAACAAAACACTATTTTTAATTACATTAAAGGTAATTCCCACGACTCAAATACAGTCTCTCAAGTTAAAAATACGATTTCTACGGTGGATATGCTCTATATTGATGGTGATACCTCTTTTTCCAGTATCACAAAAGATTTTAATCTTTACAACAGTTTGGTGAAAATCGGAGGGTTTATAATTTTCGATGATTTCTTAGAAAATAAACCCGCATATACATCTTTGTTTAATCAAAATTTTGAGACTTTTGGTTATTTACAAAATTCTTTTAAAGCACGCCCCGATAACTTAAATGCATCTTTATATGTAATCAGAAGAATTTCTTGATTTGGTCGGTTTTTGATGCGAGCTGATGAGATTTTAATTTTGACCGTTAATTGGAATAGCCGAAATGCATTAGAGCTTACTTTAAAATCCTACGCTTTTTGGCATCATGAAGGTAAACCGCTCCCACTTCTTGTTATTGATAATAATTCATCTGATGATTCACTTGAGTGGATGTCTTCGAACAAAATACCTTATTTAAGTTTGTCTGCGAACATCGGTCACATGAACGCGGTAAATATGGGTTTAGATCTTGCTTCAAATTACGAATGGATTTTTTTAATCGATTGTGATGTAAGATTTGATAAAAATGTTCTTAAAGAATGTAATGATAATTGTTTAGTTTATGCAAATTTGCAAAAACTTTTTTTAGGTAAGATTGAATTCTCGGACACTATTCCTAAGTCATGGAGTGAAATATCTGCGTGTGTTGCAGGAAACTGGTGGATTAAAAGACTGCAACCAGCTAGATGCTTGATGAAATGGAAAGATTTAAAAAATCTAGGGATATCTGATTATCACCCTCGCGGAAATGAGATGAGGTTTTTTGATTTACATGCTGATCCTGGCTGCTACTTCTATTCCGAGCTAAAAAGGCTCGGTGTTGAGCACCTTCCTTTTCCAGAAGGTTCTTTTCATTACGAGTTATCATCTTTCCGTGGTGATGGTACATACCCCGATCGACAGTTTGAAATTAGAGAAAACATACCAAAAGATTTAATAACCTACAAACAACTAGATTTGATAGGTAAGTTCTATCATTTTTCTGAAAAAAAATCGAAGTAGAAGGGTTACTCGTTGTCAAATTAAATATAGATTTATGCGGAAGATTTGACCACAAAAAATCACTCTAAAATACATGGGGAGGTTCACCCATGTGGTATTTGTATCAAATCACGAACAAAATCACCCAACGCAAGTATTACGGTATTACGGATGACTTTCATCGAAGGATGGATCAGCATCAGTCGTTGCGTTTAGCCTCTGAAAAACCTCTGTATGTAGACATGAGAACATACGGGGTCGATAATTTTGACTCAGCAATCATTCAAGTTTTCGAAACCAAACAAGAGGTTTTAGAAAAAGAAAAACAACTCATTCATCTCGATGTATCATGCTACAACTTATCTCGACCACGTTTAACTAAAAAAGATCGAACAAAAGTTCAGGGTCATATCACCAAAGAAGAGCGTGAATTAGCTTTGGAAAGATTAAACGCAAGTTTGGATAAAATGGAAATCAGCCAAGCCTTGCGTTTGATGAGGCTAGTTTTGAACATGGATCAAGAAACCTACGCGAAATACACAAAGGTTTCTAAATCAATGATCGCTCGAATTGAATCAGGGAAAGCGAATCCGAGTATCAAGGTGCTCAACGCCCTAGGAGCACCTTTCGGTTTTCGGATAGGATTCCAATCACCAGTTTGTACCACCTGACAAGAATTCTTCATCTTGCACAGCGGATAAAAAATCTTTTTCAGCGATGTTCCCGCATTTTTCACAGTAGGCTGATTTATCCGAGGGGTAGTACCAGATTTCATCACCTTTATTGATTTTTCCTTTCAGAATAAATTTTCACTAGATGGATCATAATAACCTAAACTCCTTTTTGTTATGCTGCTTCAGAATAGTAGCGAGGGAAAGTAAAGGATGCTTCAATCTTTTGAGCGAACTCTTTAAACCCCCTCTAAGACTTGACATGAGTAATTGAGCATCTGTATAAGAAATCGAGAGCGGGAATAGCTCAATTGGCTAGAGCATCAGCCTTCCAAGCTGAGGGTTGCGGGTTCGAGACCCGTTTCCCGCTCCAACTTGCCTAAAATCACCTCGGCATCTATATTGATGTCAATCAAAAGCCCGAAGGTGAGAAATGCCTGTTTTTATAAACGGTGTCGAACTTTACCCGAACCAAGTTCTGTCAATCGATGAAAACAGAGAATTGATTGGTGTAGGTGAATTTTTAACAGAAAAAATAGCGACAGTCATAAATGAAGATGCATCATCAACAGAAATACTTTTGTCTCGCCAGTCTATTAAATATCTCGGTTGGGAAAAAGGTGAGATAAATAAATATGAAGATTTCGGGACAGCGGAAATAGATTGCAGTCAGTATTTGCGGGAATTGTATTTCAACAAATTGAAAAAAATATCAAGTGATGTCCCTAAAGTGGGTAAAATCATGCGAATTCGAAGAGGCAAAAATAAAAATTTTGTCGGTGAAGTCGTGTCTTTATTCAATACCCGAGATTCAAAGATATCTGTAAAAATCATGACTGAACAAGGTGAGACTCGATTTACATCATCTAAAAACTTAGAATTTATTTGCGAAGCTCAACCGAGTCAGTTTCGAATCGGTGATTTTGTCAAAGTGCGATGGGTACACCCGTTCAAAGGAAGAATCGGAGCGGTTTACTCTTGCACTGTATACAAAGATTTTTGCTCCTATTTATTAAAATTCGCAGATGGAACGACGCGCTGGTTTTATTCCCACGAAATAGACACATCCTCCGAGGTACATGTAAGGGGTTTGCTTGGTTCTTAATAAATCTTTGATAGAAATGAAAATAATATGAAATCTATTTTATTGCAAATAGAACATCTTGAGAAAAAATCAATGAAATTTAGATCGATGGGTAAAAATGCGGTTACCTATGAAGATTACGCAGAATTACACCCCGCCACCAAAAAAAATCGTAACGACCCGATGTTTACTGATGAACAACAAAAGTCAACACCTGAAAAACAGCCCACTCAAAAAACCAAGACCATCAAAAATCAAACAAGCACGCAACCCTCAAAAAATAAACCGCACACTGTTTCAGGAAACCCAGAGACAGATCACAAGATATCAACGTACCTTTCAAAAATGAAAGAGATGGTAAATCAAGCGAGAAGTGGTGGTGGTAAACCACCAAACTTTGACTTATGTACGATCTCCGTTCCGGGCACCAACCTATTTTGCGGTGGTAACAAAGGCATCGAAAGAAAAGATATGCCTCAATTAAAAGGAAAACCTTCTTCAGGATCGAAGGCAGAATTACTTGAGGTCGGCAAAGACGGTGAAGTAAGTATTGAGAAACCTTTCGTCGAATCTTTACGTTCTAAAGGTGTAAAACTCACTGAGAAAAAGGTGGACGCAGCACATCTAAAGTCTACGCAAAATCAATTAGTCGGTGAAAAAGTCGTCGGAATGATTAGTGCTTTGGAAAAAGATCCAAATAATCCTAACATCACTGCGCCTATTTTTGTGAGTCGAGACGGCTATGTTCTCGATGGACACCACCGTTGGGCAGCGGTGGTGGGCTTGAACTTTGAAACGGACGAACCTGTACAAATGAACGTCGTCGAAGTCGACATGGATATTGATGAACTTGTAAAATATACAAATAATTTTGCAGATGAAATGGGAATCAAACAAAAAGCTGCAAAATTACTGAGAATTGCAAGTTAGTAATGTAATAGGAGTTATGAGATGGCAAACATGGATTACGTCAAATCCTTCATATAATGGAACAACGTGAGGGACTTATATGAAGCCTAATATTTTATATTCAGTGAAAACTAAAGATGGTAATTTCGAAGCCAATGTTTTTCAAAACAACAGAGGTTTCGCAGTAGAAATGCGCGACAATGAAGTCGATGAACGAATCGGAGATGTCTTAAAAATCTTCGATTCTTTAGAAAAAGCGAAAAAATACGCTGATGGTTTGTTGAGACATGAAGACCTCGAAGAGCATCGCTCGATGCACCGCACCGAAAAAGGTGCGGCTGCTGAATATCAAGGTAAAAAAGTCACCCTAAATAAGCCAACAAAAGGTGATACAAAGAAGTACAAAGTTTACGTCAAAGATAACGACAAAGTTAAAAAAGTTGAATTCGGTGACCCCAACTTAGAAATTAAGCGGGATAATCCTGAGCGAAGAAAAAACTTTCGATCGCGGCATAAATGTGACACGGATCCTCGCGCTAAAGATAAAACTACTCCGAAATATTGGTCATGTCGTTTTTGGGAAGGTGGCACAACAGTGACAGAACTCTTGAATAAAAAATCGCACACGGATGCTCTTAGAAAAATCGCTGATTCTTTGAAAACCGCTGATTCCAAATTCAGTAAATGGTTAGATACTTTTATCGAAGAAAAAGGAATCGATCCTGAAGAGTATTTCACGATTCAAGATAACCACATCCCGTATGGTGTCGTGCTTGAGCATATCAAAATCGCACCTAGCCACGAGCAAGAAAAAATCAAAGATATGCTTGTAAAAATTGATTTCAAAAACGGGGATGTGAAACATTTCCTCAGGCATTTAAGCCAAGCACTCTTATAATTTCAAGGTATTGTATTGAATAGAGTATTTTAAAATTGGCGGGAAAATTATGAAGAAACGTGCAGAATTGAATAAAATCGCGGAAGATTTGAAGAAAATTGAAGCTATGGTGAAGATTCCCCTCCGGACAGCAACTCCCAACGATCCGAGAGGAAAAGAGCTTGTTGTTACCCGTTACACATCAAATGTGGTAGCCGCGAAGGGGATCGCGAGATGGCTTCAAGAGATTCAGCGAGATTTTACCAAACTCGGAAAAGAAATTGATCGTCTGGAGAATAGAGACAGTACGAGAAGGAAGGGTGGGGAGCCTTTGAAAAAGCTGTTAGAATCCAGTTTTCCACAGTTACAAAAGTCTATCGATGCCCTCATCGATGATGTTTGGGAACTCCACTTTAAGTACGAACATGATCGTAATGAAACCAAAGCATTAGAGCAGAACCCTGAAGCCGCAGTTAAAAATATGCTTGGAATAAAACCCAAAAGCTAAATATATCTTATACAGCGGATGCTGTATTCGTTTTACGGACTTACAAAAACTGTGTAACTTTTGTCTCACTCTGTCGAGAGGTTACGAAGCTCTGATCAACGGTAAAAAATTGAGCAAGGATGAGCAAGAAGTTATGAAACGAGGTGTAGGTGAACTTCTTGCTGTTAAAGAACTACTCGGAATTTAAGCTGCATCAAGAAAATCAGCACGGGCGAAAAAGATTTGAGCCGCTCGTTGAGCCACATCTTTTGGTAGATTATGCAGCGCAGCTTCACCGCGCCGTCTTGCTTTATCAGCTTTATCAATAGATTTCGCCATATTCATGACAAGTTGAAGAATTTTACCCCCATCACCGTTACTTTTAGTTACGATATCTTGAATACGCTTGTGATCCTTATCACCCGCTTGGTCACCCTTGGTGTCTTTCATCCCATGCGCACCAACTTGACCGCTCCACGAAGGCTTACCTGCAACTCTAATCTCTAGGATATCAATAACCGCTGACAACCGACTATGGAACGATGCTTTTTTTGCAGCTTTTTGGGGATAATCTACAAGAAGATCAAAAACTTTGTTGATGACTTTTTCTTGATTTTTCCCAAACTGAAAGTTTTTATCGCTCATGATCTCATCAACCACTTCATCTTCACTTGGATTTCCGTGTTTTCCAAAAGCAATAGGCTGTTCACTTACGAATTTTTCTAGGTCATCCCGTGAACGAAAAACATATCTTGCGTTCTCGTGAGCCCGTTCAAATAGACCACTTGTTTTCATCTTGCATCCCCTTAAAAATACATTATAGTTGTGAAATAATGATAAATTATGGTTCAACCCTTGGATGGTACTATGCAAGCTGAACAAGCGAAACAATTATTCATCGCGAAAAAATACCTAGAAATTGATGCTTTTCTGCAAAAATACGCTCTGGAATATGAAGACCGACTTAAAATGTTCGTTCATCATCGATACACAAGCATCCGTTTCGTGGATGGGAGTATTTTGTACTACTTTCCTGATAAAACCTTTGAGGTTGAGTGAAATGTGGAAAAATATTCGAGTGTGTTGCCGGTGCGGATCACCTTTTTGTCATCGAAAAAAATACGCATCCTTCTCGGCTACAACAGCCTTCTCAAGCGTTTGGTCTCTTTTAAGCTATGGTATCCTTTGTAACTCTAAGGCACCTCTTAAAATTATTGTCAAAAATTTCAATAAGATATGGAATTGTAATTAGAAAAAGGCTCAAGTTTTTGTTGAAAGCACCGAATAATCTGTTAGCACCTTGGGATGGAAACAACCCTTTAAGGTGTAAAACCATTAGAAGGAGAAGGTCATGGCTTTCATCGAATACACCCGTAAAGCAAAAGAGCCTGCAAACAGCAAACGCTCAACGAAAGACACCGCGACTCTTAAAGTCAAGAGAAGCACTATCTCTATTGGTTTCAGCGGTCATTTCATGGAAACGCACAAATTAGATTTCAGTAAAGGTGCGCGGATTTGGTTCGATTCTGAATCCAAAACTATTAAGATTGGTATGAGTCAGGGTGCTGACTTAGTTTCAAACACATCGGAGTCGGGATATCAATCGATTTCGATAGGGCGTATTCTGAAATCATTTGGTTTTAAGGTTTCAAATTCGGCTTTCAATTTACCGATTAAGGTCAACGATAAATCGGTGTCTATCGTTTTAGAGCAAGCGATCAGAAACGGGGCAAACGGGGCAAAGAATACCCCAAAAAAGAAATCAGCTTGAGGGATTCGTTAAGAATCCCTTTTTCAATTACCACTTCGCATGACTCAAAATATGGCAAATCACATCTACAGTCCAACCGTTCCCTAAAATTTTATATCGCTGAGTATCGCTAACCATATTCGTGTGATGATCCGGAACGGTTTGTAGCCTTTCACATTCGAGAGGCGTGATATAACGGAAGAAGAATTCACCTTTCGGTGCCTTATTTGGTGATGTAAAGGGAACACCCACATTGTCTTTAGACAGACTTGCTTGCTTCAAAAATCAAGTCATTTTGTTTTGGTCGATGCTCCAGGTCTCTCAAAGCAATGTGCTCTGATAAGCCTCATTCCGCTGCCAACAGCAATTCAATCTTGAGTGAACTAATAACAGTCTGTATACTTTTCCTGCCAAAAACGAGATTCCGCATTACAAGAGTACAAAGCACTCGTGCAGTCATCTTTTTGTTTTACGATTTCATCTTTTTTATTTAAGGTGGAATCTAAAGATTTCAGGCAAGAGGGGAGATTGATTTGGTCTATGTCACATTTAGGGCACTCAGGGATTGTCGGAAAATTTGGCACAGCAGGACAAGAAATCACAGGGTGTTTGGTTAAACCCCGTTCCAAAAAAATTCCAACCAAGGTACCGAGCAAGACAGAAATGAGCACTCGCATATACCATTTGGAAAAAATTATTAGGTTCGCGATGATTAAACTTTAATTTTCAGCTAGAAATAATTAACCAAATCGGAAGTAAACATCATGTTTGATGAAGAGGACTGGTTTTTCGAAGACTTGCAAAGAGTTGAATCTTTAGATCGATCTATCGAACAGGCTGAAAAAGGTGAAATAGAAGAAGTTACTTCGATTGAAGATATTTAACTGTTGAGAAAACGATCCATCCATTCGTTGTGCACTTTGTTATCCCAAATACTCAAACTGATCGGACCTACCCAGAAAAGTCGAATACCTTTTACCCTATCGGTTTTGAACTTTAATGCCCACTGAGTCAGTGAAATGTAAATTTCAAAGGTTTTTTCTCCTGTATCGAGGGAGAACTCAGCGTACGAATATAATTTAAAACGACTAAATTTCATCGGTTTACCCTATTTTAGGTGATTATGAATAATCATAGCGTGGATGAAGCTACAAAGCAATTAGAGCGAGTTATTGAAATCGCATACGGCATATTCGGTGATGAATTATTGGTTGCAGAATGGATGTCATCCCCGAATCATTTATTTTTCGGTCAATCACCCATCGAGATGATTTTAGGCGGTCGGTGGGATGGTGTTTTATCTGCGTTAGAAGATTTCGGAGCCCCCCCTATAATCTTCCTTGGAACCCTCGATATTTGGTGGGTGTATGGGAAGATTAAATGGGTTGGATCTTTTTAGTGGCATCGCAGGAAACTCAATCGGCTTGCGATCCTACATCAAAACGCTCGCTTACTGTGAATATGAGCGACACGCACAAGCTATCCTTTTTTCACGAATGTCTGACGGTGACATCGAAACAGCACCCATCTGGGATGATGTTACAACCCTCACAAAAGATACCATCGACTTGCCTATCGATATCATCACCGCAGGATTCCCTTGCCAAGATACATCCGTTGGAGGAAAACAACTTGGAGTCAGGGAAGGAAAAAGATCAGGGTTGTTCTACCACGTTGCGAGACTTGCGAGAGAGTTGGAACCTGAGTTTATCTTCTTGGAAAACGTCCACGGTATTTTGTCCTGCGGCGGAATTGATGTCGTGGAAGAAATTACCTCCCTTGGGTTCGATCTCAGATGGTGTGTTTTATCAGCCTCAGATGTCGGTGCCTTCCACGGAAGAAAAAGGTGGTTCGGTTTGGCTCATCGGCGATGTGAAAGTCACATCTCTTCCGACACCCAACACGATGGATCACCTCAGCCTTCGCAGCGAAGATGCGCTGAAAAAGAAATTTCAAACGACTCGGAAAGGTCGCAAGGGTCTCGACAACCTCAGAGAAGCAGTACATCCGGAATGTTATCCATCCAACTTGTTCAGTGGGAAGAACTGCTACGAAAATGCGATGAAGCGTGGAAAACTCAACCCAATGTTCCTAGAAATATTGATGGGGTTCCCTATCAAGTGGACAGAATTAAACGACTTGGGAATGCGGTGGTTCCAAAACAAGCTAAAATAGCCTTCGAATTTTTGATGGGTCTTTAGCGGGTTTTCAATCTCTCGCTTCTTTTTGCCCCACCGTAAACTCTACGTACTACACCGTTGACAGTGACTTGACCGCATCGAGACTTGACCCAATCACCGCAATAATTTTTCAGTGCTTCTTCCGTAGTAGTAGAACATTTGTCACCTAAAGACCACTCAAGTAGTCCACCCTATAAGTTCATTTTTCATTCTTGTCTCCAACATTTTTATACAGGTTTTGTTGATGTCGAAAACCACAGAATTTCTTTTCAATTCTTCCGCAGCAATTGCGGTTGTTCCACTGCCCGAAAAATAGTCAACAACTAAATCACCTTCATCTGTACTTACCAAAATACATTTTTTAACTAAATCTTTCGGTTTTTGAGTATTATGTTTTTTTAACTCATTTTTCGGTGTTTTTTTTGTTTTTGCATATGATTTTACTTCGTTCATACTCCAATATGGGACACAGAATTCATCCCATAAATTACCTGGATAAGTTAACCTTACTTTATCACCATTTTCATCAATCCACCAATCTTTAGGGGTGCCGTCTTCATTTCGATAAGGTGCTATAACTTTTTTTTTCACCATTACATTATCAATATTGAATGTGTATTTTTTTGGGTCTTTAGTTGCAAAAAATATGTCTTCGTGAATTGATTTCCAATTTTTTTTCGCACCTCTACCCTTGTCCCTTTTCCAAGTTATTCTATTTTGTATATGAAAACCAACCTCTTTTAATAAGTCTTGAATTATATTTGAAGTTTGCCATTGTATACAGACATAAATCGAACCATAGGATTTAAGTTGTTTGTAGGCGGATTCTAAGTATTTTTTTGTCCAATTTCGGTAATCTTGTTCTGATTCCCATTGTTTATCCCAATCTTGTCTGTCTCCGTTTTCTAAATCAGAGTTTTCATTTTTACCACCACTTATATAATATGGTGGGTCCAAAAAAAACAAATCTACACTACCTTCTTTTATATGTAAATCTGAATTCTCGAACGAAATATTGTAATAACTTATAGCCATTTCAATTTACTCCATTCTTCGAGCACCCGCTGTTTTTCCAAAAAGAGGATCACCTAAGGCTGAGACCAATTCTTTCGGAACAACGTGCAACCATCCCTGAAGACACAATGAGCGTCTCCACCGAAAATTCTGGTCATAACTTTTGCCGAAATCATCACGGAACGATGCCCTGTCATCGTACCTTTTGATTTCATCCACACCAAGAGCGATGCGGACATCGGTTACATTTTCCATCGTGGATATACCTCGGATTATGACCTCATTCGCATGAATTGACCCTAATTTCAATCGACCTATTTTTACAAATATTTAAATTTTAAATGCAAAAATGTAAGTTACTTAGATAACTATGAATTTGAAGTTTTTTGATGATAGATGCGGTCATCTGATGCAATTTTTCAGAGATGAATATATTGGTGGTTCAAAAAGGAGCTAGGCTTATGAAAGTTCGACTCAACCAAACCAAAGTTAAACAATATTGCTTCCCTCTCGGGGGTGACTTTTCTGAAACGATGGGTATCGCTGTAGACTTCCAAGGTCATCCGATCACCTTTGACCAATTCAAGGAAAAGGGGGGAACGCTGAAACCCTTGCATCCTCTCGACCTCAAAGAAGAATTTATCATCATCGATCACCCAAACCCCATCACCAAATCAGAGTATGACCAATTCAAACTGTATTTCGAGCCTACGATGGATATCGAGCTTACGAGTGATAAAAGAACATCGATCGAATCGATGGGTGAAATAGACCCTGAATGCAGGGAATTAGTGATAGCCCTAAATAGAATCGAAGGGGTAAAAACTGTGGGCTCTTGCTCTGGGCACAATAAAAGCCCATTAGAGGTGAATCTATACGCAACACCCCAAGGACAAGCATCTTTAGCAAAAATTATGGATCGGCGGTATGGAGGTCCTCGCGTGGTTTTCGGGGACTCGATTTACCCTGAAATGTGCGCTGAACTTTATTGTTTGGATCTTCCACCTTTCAGCGGAATCTCATTACACACTCGGCACTTGATAGGTAAAGAAGCCTATGCAGCGGCTAACCGCCTTACGCGATGTATCTACAAATACACCGATGGTATGTAACTGTTCTTGGAGAATACCATCTATTTGTAATGAGAGGTGGGTGTGTGGACATCGATTTTGGATAGCATCGAAATGTGTTAGCGAACTTCATAGATCCGACTAACGCTCCATCCAACGGAAAGCAGGTGTCGAGCGATCATCTAATTTTTCTTTTGGAATCACTTTTTTGATTTCATCGTCAAAATGGGTGGCGAGTGATGAAGGGTGACCCGCCTGTTGCGGTGCATAATTTTGGTGAATACCAATAGAAGATGCACGTAAAATTTTTGAAATCTTCATCTGCTACTCCACAATCGATACTTTACATTACAGTTAAAATTAACTAATCATAGTATCGGTTGCACCCATAATAAGTTTACGATCAGCTACACCTTTTTACAGCGACCTGAAAGTATTCATCTTCTTTTTCGATTCCAATGAAACTTAACCCTTCTGAAATCGCTGCAACCCCTGTGGAACCTGAACCCATGAAAGGGTCAAGGACAATACCACCGTTAGGAGTCACCAATCGGCATAAATAAGTCATCAACTTTTGTGGCTTCACAGTCGGGTGCTTATTATCTTCACCGCGTTCACTTGCGCTAATCTTTGCGCAATAAAAGAAACGCGATGCTCCTCCAGAATCTCCGAACCTATGATTTGCCATAGGGATGCGATTACCAAAAAAACCGACACCAAAGTCACCTTTATGAGTTTGGCGCGGGCGGGATTTACCTGCACTGTGCATCCCACCAGATAAACTTTGGTCATCAAGTGATTTCACAGCACACTCATCTACGCAAACATCACCGCAAAACAAAGAATGCGAAAAAACTACATTCGATGGAAACCTACCAACGCGAGGTGGTGACAAATGATTGTTTTGAGATGTTTTGCGTCCACTTTCCTCAACCGTTTTCTCCAGAGGTCTTTTTGGGAAGGCTTCATTTTTACCACGGCTATGGGTGGTGATGACATCAGATCCGATTCGACAGCCATCGATGTTGATTCCCCCGACTCCGACTTTGACGACGTTAGCTGCCACGGTTTTCTCAGACAACGGTTTTCGAATCAGCCACCAATCCTCACACGCGGGTTTGAGAGCGGTGCCCCACCCTTCCCACTGTTTAGCTTCAGGTGTAGCGGGAGCGGTGAGTGTGGCTCCGTTGTCAGAGCGGTCGCAGATGCTCTCGTTTCCGCCGATTTTTCCGATAGCCCCTGACTTGTATTTCCTGTTTGGGCGGAGTCTAGTTTTATCGACTCCGATGATTTCACGTTCTACACCTGCGGCTGAATCGATAGATTTACTCACATCCATGTTTTTCGGAAACCCTGTACCAAAAAGATGCGATACACGGTCTCTGATTTCAAACCCCGCATTTTCCAACGCCGTAGCTGTCCAATGAGATGTGCGCGGTAAAGCCCACACTAAACCGTGACCGCCGCATTTCAACACACGGTGACACTCTTTCATCACATCACACATCCACGCAATCCAGTGATCACGTCCACCCTTATCATCATCCCAAGATCGATTAAGAAATGAAATTCCCGCAGGTGGATCAGTAACTATTGAATCGACGGAGTTATCAGGCAACGTCTTCAATAACTCCAAACAATCACCGTGGTAAAGTTTTACCATTTCAAAACCTCCATGTCTCTCGTGCATCGCAACCGTACCCACACCATCCATGTTCGCCGCAACGATAGGTACCCCCTCCCAAGTCTTCTTCGAGTGTTTGAAAGTGAACCTGCGACGTAAATCAACATCTTTGCGTGATACCAACTCCGACCGCTTGGGCTTGATCAACACATCACAGAAATCTAACTTGATGGCATCTTCTACGAGCCTCATAACACCTCCAACAATCTCTTAGATGCTGATTCAAAATAAGTGGGATCAACTTTGATGCCAATAAACTTCCGAGATGTGTTTATACACGCAACACCCGTGGAACCTGAACCCATACAATTATCGAGCACGACATCTCCCTCTAACGTGTAGGTCCGGATCAGATATTCAAGAAGTTCTACGGGCTTTTGAGTTGGATGAAGTCGAGATAGATCGCTTGGTTTACTGAAGGTTACGATACTCTTCGGATAACCACCGTGCAACGATACAGAATGTTCCGACTCCATGTTGTAGGTGCCATCTTTGAGCTTCGACTTCGAAGGACGACTGTTCTTGAATGAACCTGAAACTAAACCCTGAGGGAAATAACGCTCCCGACCATACGAAAATACCAACACATCCTCGTGCAATAACATCGGACGTAACTTTGCATTCAAATGACCTGATGCCTTCACCTTGTTCCAAACCCATTGATACTTAAACCTTCGAGGATTACTCATCACAAGAGCTGATGTAAAAGGCTGGCTACCAAACAAAACAATCACACCATCCTTTTTTACAATCCTCTCGTATTGACCCCACAACGGTTCAAAAGGAATCACCGTATCCCAACGACAAGCCTTGAGCACCCCATAAGGCAAATCACAAAGCACCATATCCACCGACTTATCAGGGATATCCTTCATAACTTCTAGGCAGTCACCGTGATGTATTGAAATAGGCTCCATGACACATTATACAACGGTACCCTTGACCTGATGACCCCGAGCGAATAAAACCACCTACAAACCGCTCAAAAGCCTCCAAAAAAGGCAAAACGTGAACAACGCGCACGATGAAGAACTGTTCTTCGCTTGGTTCGCTAACGCAATCCAACCAACCACAAAAGACCAAAGACCAATGAAGTTAGACATCACCAAAAGCAAAACCGCTGATACAAGAAGCTGTGACTGGAGTCAGGTGAGCAAAAAAGACCTGCTCGTTTCATCCACCCAACACATCGGGGACATCCAACGTGGGTTCATGTTCTTCATTAGAAAAATGACTGAACGTGCGCTCATGCACGATAAATCCAAGATCTCCGACATCGACGGCTTCCACGAAGACTTCAAAACCGGATTCAAAAATACAACTTGGTGGGAAAAACACCAAGAAATTGAAAGACACCACTTCAACAACCCAAAATACATCCCCGAAGATGTGAACCTCATCGACATCTTAGACCAGATCATCGACGGCTGCATGGCTGCAATGGCGAGAACAGGTCAATACAGACAAGAAAAGATTGAACCTGAACTTTTGCAGAGAGCATACCAAAACACCGTCAAAATGCTCCTTGAAGAAATCAACGTGGTCGATGTAAAGGACAACCCATGATCTCCGATGATGAAAAGTTTTCCACCCCACCAAAACAACCCCTGAGAATCAAAGTAGGGCAAAAATACCGTTCTGGTTAACCCTAAG
>Ga0194119_10000300_pt1 | contig 96162 bp, 97 predicted proteins | sample TA2MahC100mmetaG_FD_148620 | JGI IMG/M metagenome (GOLD analysis project Ga0194119, IMG submission 148620) | Freshwater microbial communities from Lake Tanganyika, Tanzania - TA2015018 Mahale Deep Cast 100m | ecosystem: Environmental > Aquatic > Freshwater > Lake | place: Tanzania: Lake... | reverse complement strand
AAATATCCTGCAGCACTAATATTTAGACATGAATATTATCCGGCTGAGCGCCAGCGGCCTTGAGGCAAGTCAATCGTCTGTTTCCGTTAAGGCCGGATTAAGCCGGGGCGCCCAGAGTCCGGTTCCAGCGGATAGAAGCCGTCGAAGCCGGGCAGCACGCCCTTGCGCAGCGGATTGTCGAGGAAGGGCGGGAACAGGCACATGAGCGCAATGTTCACCGCAGTGACGATGACGACGATTCTCTGGTACTTGTTCATGTCCGTTCTGGATCTGCCCGCTGCCGTCCTCTTCGGCGGGCTCCGCGAGCCTGTCGGTTTTTTTTGTTATGGCGGCATCGATTCCGCTTGAAGCCTGAATAAATGTTACTGGAACGCCCCGGCCTCAGCAAGGCAGTATTTCACGTGCATGCGCGAATCGCGCCGTTTGCGCGCAATTGCGCCAGATCCGCTTCGCCGAGGCCGAGCAGGTCGCGCAGGATTTCATTCGTGTGCTGGCCGAGCAGCGGCGGCGGAGCCGTGTGCTCGACGGGGCTGGCCGAGAGGCGCAGCGGGCTGGCGACGAGGGGCACGCTGCCGGCGGCGGGGTGCGGCAGGTCGATGCGCAGCCCGCGGTGCCGCACCTGCGGGTCGGCGAAGACGTCGTCGAGCCGGTTGATCGGGCCGCAGGGCACGCCGGCCGCCTCGAGCGATTCGACCCAGTCATGGGTCGTGCGCCGGCGCAGCAGCGGCTCGAGGAGTGGAACGAGTTCGGCGCGGTGGGCGACGCGCGCGCGATTCGTGGCGAAGCGCGCATCGTCGGCGAGCGCCGGCTGGCCGGCGAGCTCGCAGAAACGGCGGAACTGCGCGTCGTTGCCGACGGCGAGGATGAGGTGGCCGTCGGCGCTGGCGAAAGTCTGATAGGGCACGATGTTGGGATGGGCGTTGCCCATCCGCTCGGGCGCTCGCCCCGAGACGAGGAAGTTCATGTTCTGGTTGGCCAGCATCGCCACCTGGGCGTCGAGCAGCGCGAGGTCTATATGCTGCCCCTCGCCGCTGCGCTCGCGAAAAGTCAGCGCCGCCAGCACGGCGACGCTGGCGTACATGCCGGTGAACAGGTCCGCCACGGCGACGCCGACCTTCTGCGGCCCGCCGCCGGACGCGCCGTCCGGCTCGCCGGTGACGCTCATCAGTCCGCCCATGCCCTGCACGATGAAGTCGTAGCCGGGCCGCTCGGCATATGGCCCGTCCTGGCCGAAGCCGGTGATCGAACAATAGACGAGGCGCGGGTTGATCTCGCGCAGGCTGTCCCAGTCGAGCCCGTATTTCGCCAGGCCGCCGACCTTGAAATTTTCCACCAGCACGTCGCAGCGCCGCGCCAGCTCGCGCACGATGCGCCGGCCTTCCGCATGGGCGATGTCGATCGCGACGGATTTCTTGCCGCGGTTGCAGGAGAGGTAATAGGCCGATTCGCCGGTGTCGCGGCCTTCGGCGTCCCGCAGCCAGGGCGGCCCCCAGGCGCGCGTGTCGTCGCCGCCGTCCGGCTTCTCGATCTTGATTACTTCGGCGCCGAGGTCGGCGAGGTTCTGCGTGCACCATGGCCCGGCCAGCACGCGGGAGAGGTCGAGCACGCGGATGTGGGAGAGGGGGCCGGTCATGGTAGGTGATGAATGCGGTGCGGGCGTGTAATATACCGGACTCCCGCTCCTCGTTGGATTCCGCATGCTGCGTCGAATTGCATTGCTTTTGTCCTGCGCGGCGATGATGACCGCGCAAGCCGCCAAGCAGCCGGCCGGGCCCGTCGAGATCGTCTTCCGCCATGCCCAGTCGGGCGAGCGGGCTGGCGTGCTGGTCGATCTCGTCACCCGCTACAACGCCGAGAGCAGGACGGACAAGGTGGTGCTGCAGCACCTGAGCATGGCGGCCTCCGATACACAGGGGCAGGCGCTGCCGCATCTCGCCCTGCTCGAGGACGAAGAGCACGAGGCGTTCTTCCACGGCCATCCGCGCATGCTGCCGCTGCACAAGGTGATGGCCGATGCGCGCGTGAAGCTCGACGCCGGCTTTTTCCCGGTGATCGCCGACGTGGTCGACGACAACAGGAGACGCATCCAGGCGCTGCCGATGGGGCTGTCCCTGCCGGTGCTGTTCTTCAACAAGGACGCGTTCCGCAAGGCGGGGCTGGATCCGGACAAGCCGCCGAGAACCTGGTGGGAGGTGCAGGAGGCCGCGGGCAAGATCTTCGACGTCGACCGCCGCTGCCCGCTCACCTCCTCCAATCCCGCTTGGGTGCATCTGGAAAACCTGTCGACCAAGCACGGCGAACCGATCGCCGGCGAGCGCGGCGGCAAGGCCGGGCTTGCCCTCAACAGCATGGTGCAGGTGAAGCACGTGGCGCTGCTGGCGAGCTGGCACAAGAGCTTCTATTTCCACACCTTCGGATCGGGACGCGAGGCCGACGAGAAATTCCTCTCCGGCCACTGCGCCATGCTGACCGGGGAGTCCTCGCTCTACCTCGATCTGGCGCGGCGCAAGCTCTTCGAGTTCGGCGTCGCCGAGCTGCCGCATCACGACGACGTGCGCGGCGCGGCGCCCGGCCGCGTGCTGCCGGACGGCGCCGTGCTGTGGGTGCTGGCGGGCAAGAAGAAGCCGGAGTACGCCGCTGTGGCGCGCTTCGTTTCCTTCCTCCTGCAGCCGGAGGTGCAGAAGGAATGGGTGCGTGCCAGCGGCTACCTGCCGATGACGCCGGCCGCCGCCGATGCCCTGATGGCGGACAGCCCGGCGCCGGAGGTGCTGCGCCAGGCCGTGCGGCGCCTGTCGGACAAGTCATATGCCTCGGCTGCCAAGCCGAAGGCCGTGGCCGGCATGAGCCGCGTGCGCGCCATCCTGCACGAGGAACTGGAGGCCGTCTGGGCCAACCGCAAGCCGGCCAAGGAAGCGCTCGACACGGCGGTCAGGCGCGGCGACGGCGTGCTGCAGCCGGCGCCGAGCGACGGCACGGTGGTGAAGTAGGCGCGTGGCCATTCCGCGCGTCATCGCCCACCGCTGCGGCGGCATCCTGGCGCCGGAGAATACGCTTGCCGGCCTGCGCGTGGCGGCGGCGCAAGGCTGCCGCGGCGTCGAGTTCGACGTCATGCTCTCGGGCGACGGCACGCCCATCCTCATCCACGACGAAACCTTGGAGCGCACCACCGACGGGCAAGGCCGCGTCGCCGAGACGAGCGACGCCGAACTGGCGCGGCTGGATGCCGGCAGCCGTCATTCGACGCAGTTCGCCGGCGAGCCGCTGCCGGCCTTCGGCGACGCGGCCGAGCTGTGCCTCGCGCTCGGCCTGTGGGCGAACGTCGAGATCAAGCCCTCCCTTGGAACGGATGCCGAGACCGGCCGCAGGGTGGCCGTGCGCGCGGCCGAGGTCTGGCGCGGCAGCCAGCCGCCTTTGCTGTCCTCGTTCTCGCTGGCGGCGCTGGAGGCGGCGCGCACCGCCGCGCCGGCGCTGCCGCGGGGGCTGCTCACCGAAGCGCCGCCGGCGGACTGGCTGGCCATCCTGCGCCGGCTGGGCTGCGCCACCCTGCATTGCAGCCGGGACCATTTCAGCGCGCGGCTGCTCGACGAGGCGCGGGCGGCCGGCGTGCCCCTCCTCGTCTACACGGTCAACGATCCCGAGGAGGCCGTGACGCTGCTGCGCGCGGGCGTGGCGGCGGTGTTCACCGATCGCATCGACCTGCTGCCCGGCTGGGCGGAGTGATCCGGCCTACGCGGCGAAAGTCAGTGCGCTTGACACGGCGCGGCGCCACTGCGCCATGCGCGCGACGGCGTCGTCGCGCGGCAGCGCCGGCGCGAACACCCGCTCGCGCGCCCAGTGCGCGGCGATGTCCGCCCGGTTCTTCCAGACACCGGCCGCCAGCCCGGCGAGGTAGGCGGCGCCGAGCGCCGTCGTCTCCTGGATGCGCGGGCGCAGCACCGGCACGCCGAGCAGGTCGGCCTGGAACTGCATGAGCAGGCCGTTCGCCGTCGCGCCGCCGTCCACGCGCAGGTCGGCGAGCGGGCGGCCGCAGTCGGCGGCCATCGCCTCGACCAGCTCCGCCGACTGGAAGGCGATGGCTTCGAGTGCGGCGCGGGCGATGTGCGCGGCGGTCGTGCCGCGCGTGAGGCCGACCAGGGTGCCGCGCGCCTGCGTGTTCCAGTGCGGCGCGCCCAGCCCGGCGAAGGCCGGCACGAAGACCACGCCGCCCGCATCCGCCACGCCGGCGGCGAGCGCTTCCACCTCGGCGGCGGACTTGATCAGCCCGAGCCCGTCGCGCAGCCACTGCACCACGGCGCCGCCGATGAAGACGCTGCCCTCCAGCGCGTATTCGGGCGTGGCGCCGGTTTGCGCGGCGCAGGTGGTGATCAGTCCGTTGCGCGAGGCGAGCGCGCGGCCGCCCGTGTGCATGAGCAGGAAGCAGCCGGTGCCGTAGGTGTTCTTCGCCATGCCCGCGTCGTGGCAGGCCTGGCCGAAGAGGGCCGCCTGCTGGTCGCCCGCCATGCCGCCGATCTGGATCGCCGCGCCGAACAGACCCGATTCCGTCTCCCCATGCGGGGCGCTGGAGCGCACGACGCGCGGCAGGATCTCGCGCGGCACGTCGAACAGGGCGAGCAGGGCGTCGTCCCAGTCGCCGCGATGGATGTCGAAGAGCGAGGTGCGCGAGGCGTTCGACGGATCGGTGACGTGCAGCCGGCCGCCGGTGAGATTCCAGGCGAGCCAGCTGTCGATGGTGCCGGCCGCCAGTTCGCCGCGCCGCGCGCGCTCGCGCGCGTTCGGCACATGATCGAGCAGCCAGGCCAGCTTGGTGGCGGAGAAATAGGGGTCGAGCACCAGCCCGGTCTTCTCCCGCAGCGTCGCTTCGGCCCCCTCCGCCCGCAGCCGGGCGCAGGCCTCGGCCGTGCGCCGGTCCTGCCAGACGATGGCGTTGTGCAGGGGGCGGCCGCCGGCGCGCTCCCACAGCACGACGGTTTCGCGCTGGTTGGCGATGCCGATGGCGGCGATATCGCCGGCGGCGAGGCCGGCCTGCCGCAGGGCGGCCCGCGCCACGTCGAGCTGGTCGCGCCAGATATCGAGCGGATCATGTTCGACCCAGCCCGGCTGCGGGAATAGCTGGCGCAGTTCCTTCTGTGCCGTGGCGCGAATGGCGCCCGCGGCGTCGAAGACGATGGCGCGCGAGCTGGTGGTGCCCTGGTCGAGCGCGAGAAGGTGAGCCATGACGTTGCGGCCTCCTGGGGGATGAAGGTCAAGAACGTAGCGGAACCGCCGTAAACGCTATAGTAGCCCGTAACAGACCGTCCGCCATTCGACGATGACACCCCTGATCCGTTCCGCCGGGAAGCCGCCATGCGCGTGAGAGCCAAGCTTGCGCTCGGGCTTGCCGCCGTCCTCGCCGGGCTGGTGCTGGTGGCGGCCTGGCTGTCCTGGCTCGGCATGCGCGAGACGGTCCGCACCGGCATGTCGCAGCAGCTGCATGCGTTGGCGAGCTACGCCGCTGGCGACATCGACAGCGATCTGAACGATGTCGTGGCGACGACGCGCGCCGTGGCGGCGAGCCTGCCCGACGCCGCGCTGGGCTCGGTCGTTGCGCTGGAGCGCCACATGGGTCTGCTGCCTATGCCGATGGGGCCGATACACCTTTGCATTGCCGTCGCGCCCGACGGACGCGCCCTGGCGCAGTACCCCCTGCAGCCTCCCCTCGGCAACGTCAACTTCTCGAATCGCGACTATTTCCGCAAAGTGCTGGAAACGCACGAGCCGGCCATCTCCCGGCCCTTCCGCGGGGAAATCAGCGGCATGCCCGTGGTCGCGGTGGCCGTACCGCGCTTCGATGACCGGGGCCGGCTCTTCCTGGTAATGAATTGCAGCTTCAACCTGCTGCATCACCGCGTCTTCAGCCAGGCGCGCAGCAGCATCGGCCGTTCAGGCTACATGTATATCGCAACGCGCGACCGCACCATCGTGCTGCATCCCGACGCCACGCACATCCTTGCGCCGGCGCCGCCGCACGGAGCGAATCCGGCAGCGGATCGCGCCGAAGAGGGGTTCGAGGGCACGCTCCTCGGCACCGACAGCAGCGGCCAGAGCGCCCTGATGAGCTTCAGCCAGCTGAAATCGGTGAACTGGTTTGTCGCGGCGGCCTATCCCATGGCGGAAGTCGACCAGCCGATCACGGAGTCGCGCAACCGTCTCCTCGTTTTCACCCTGCTTGCGCTCGGCGCCAGCCTGCTCTGCGCCTGGCTGTTCGCCGGCCTGCTGGTGCAGCCGGTCGAACGCCTGACGCGCCACCTCAAGCGGCTGGGCGGGCGCGCCGACCGGTCCCTGCCGCCCCTGCCGCGGCGCAACGACGAGATCGGCGAACTGGCCGAGTCCTTCAACGGTTTGCTGAGGACGCTGCAGGAGCGGGAGACGAAGCTCAAGCTGTCCGAGGAGAAATTCGCCAAGGTCTTCCATGCTAGCCCGGACGGCATCCTCATCGCACGCCTGGAGGACGGCATGGTCCTCGATTTCAACGAGAGCTACGAGCGCCTGCTGGGCTACTCGCGCGACGAGTCGGTCGGCCGCACGACGGCGGAGCTGGGGGTCTGGGTCCGCCCCGAGCAGTGCCGCGACTTCATCGAGGAGGTGAGCGGCGAGGCAGCATCACCGGCTACGAGTTTGCGCTCAGGCATCGCGGCGGCGGCCTGCGCGACGTGGTCACCTCCACCGTCCTCATCGACATCGCCGGCATGCCCTGCCTGATTTCCATCGTGCGCGACATCAGCGACCAGCGCCGCGTCGAGGAGGAAATCCGCAATCTCAACGTGGCCCTCGAGCACCGCGTCAAGGAGCGCACCGCCGAACTGGAGGCGGCGCTGCGCGAGCTGGAGAGCTTCAGCTACTCCGTCTCGCACGACCTGCGCTCGCCGCTGCGCGCCATTGCCGGCTATGCCCGCGTGATCGAGGAGGACTACGCCGTCCAGATCGGCGCCGAGGGCCGCGCCCAGCTCGAGCGCATCGTCAGCAACGCCATCCGCATGGGCGAGATCATCGACGACCTGCTCGACTTCGCGCGCATCGGCCGCGCCGAGCTGAAGCGCGTTCCCATCGACATGGCGAGCCTGGCGCGCGAAATCCTCGCCGAGCAGTCCGAGGCGGGCGCCGGGCGCAGGGTCGACGTGCGCATCGGCGACATGCCCCGGGCCATGGCCGACCGCAGCCTGGTGCGCCAGGTGTGGTCGAATCTGCTCTCCAATGCGCTGAAGTACACGCGTCAGCGCGAGCAGGCGGTGATCGAGGCCGGCGGCACGGTCGTGGCGGGCGAAGCGCATTTCTTCGTCCGCGACAACGGCGCCGGCTTCGACATGGCCTACGCCAACAAGCTGTTCCATGTCTTCCAGCGCCTGCACCGCGACAGCGCCTTCGAGGGCACCGGCGTCGGGCTCGCCATCGTCGCGCGCATCGTGCAGCGCCACGGCGGCCGCGTCTGGGCCGAGGGCATGCCGGACCAGGGCGCCACCTTTCACTTCACCCTCCCGCTTGCTCCCGTGCCGTCCCACAGCGGCTGACTTTTTCCTGCGATGATAAAATCCTCTCTTTTGCGCCCACGGGGCGCATAGGCTTCCCATTTGCCATGAAAAGCGCCGAAATCCGACAGAAATTCCTCGACTTCTTTGCCTCGAAGGGCCACCAGATCGTGGCGTCCAGTTCGCTGGTGCCGCACGACGATCCGACGCTGCTGTTTACCAATGCCGGGATGAACCAGTTCAAGGATGTCTTCCTCGGCTTTGACAAGCGCAGCTACAACCGCGCTGCGACGTCGCAGAAGTGCGTGCGTGCCGGCGGCAAACACAACGATCTGGAGAACGTCGGCTACACCGCGCGCCACCACACCTTCTTCGAGATGCTGGGCAACTTCAGCTTCGGCGACTATTTCAAGCGCGACGCTATCAAGTACGCCTGGGAACTGCTGGTCGATGTCTACCGCCTGCCGGCGGACCGGCTCTGGGTCACGGTGTATGCCGAGGACGACGAGGCCTACGATATCTGGACCCGGGAAATCGGCGTGCCGGTGGAGCGCTGCATTCGCATCGGCGACAACAAGGGCGCGCGCTACGCCTCCGACAACTTCTGGATGATGGGCGATACCGGTCCCTGCGGCCCCTGCACCGAGATCTTCTACGACCACGGCCCCGGCATTCCCGGCGGTCCGCCGGGCTCGCCCGACGAGGACGGCGACCGCTACATCGAGATATGGAACAACGTCTTCATGCAGTTCAACCGCGACGAGCATGGGGTCATGCATCCGCTACCGAAGCCCTCGGTCGATACCGGCATGGGTCTGGAACGCATCGCGGCCGTGCTGCAGCATGTGCACAGCAACTATGAAGTCGACCTGATGCAGTCGCTGGTCAAGGCGGCAGCCCGGGAGACCGGCGCTCACGACCTGCAGTTCCCCAGTCTGCGCGTGCTGGCCGACCACATTCGCGCCTGCAGCTTTCTGCTCGCCGACGGCGTCATTCCCGGCAACGAGGGTCGCGGCTTCGTCCTCCGCCGCATCATCCGTCGCGCCATCCGCCACGGCTGGAAGCTGGGGGTGCATGCTCCCTTCTTCCACCGGATGGTGCCCGACCTCGTCGCCGAGATGGGCGCCGCTTATCCAGAGCTCGCCAAGGCCCAGGCCAAGATCATGGACATGCTCAAGCATGAGGAGGAGCGTTTCTTCGCCACCATCGAGCACGGCATGGCCATCCTCGAGACCGACCTGGCGGAGATGGCGCGCCACGACAACAAGGTATTCAACGGCGACATCGCCTTCAAGCTGCACGACACCTATGGCTTTCCGCTCGATCTCACGGCCGACATCTGCCGCGAGCGCGGCGTGAGCGTCGATGTCGTCGCCTTCAATGCGGCGATGGCGCGCCAGAAGGAACAGGCACGCGCCGCCGGCAAGTTCCGGATGGCGACGGCGCTCGAATACGATGGCCCGGCGACGGTCTTTCATGGTTACGCGATGCTCGAAACCAAGGGCAACGTGCTGGCGCTCTACAAGGACGGCGCGCCGGTCAATGAGCTTGCCGAGGGCGATGTCGGCGTGGTCGTGCTCGACGACACGCCTTTTTACGCAGAATCCGGCGGACAGTGCGGCGACCGCGGCGTCCTGCAGTCCGTGCATGGCATCTTCGCCGTCGAGGACACGCAGAAGATCCAGGCCAGCGTCTTCGGCCATCACGGCGTCGTCAAGACCGGGACCATGAAAGTCGGCAACGGCGTGACGGCAAAGGTGGATCTGCAGGCGCGGGCGCGCACCATGCGCAACCACTCCGCCACCCACCTGATGCACAAGGCGCTGCGCGAGGTGCTCGGCGATCACGTGCAGCAAAAGGGCTCGCAGGTCGACCCGGAAAAGACCCGCTTCGACTTCGCGCACGCCCAGCCGATGACCGATGCGGAAATCCGCAGGGTCGAGAACATGGTCAATGCCGAGATCCTCGCCAACGCCGCGACCGAAGCCCGGGTGTTGCCGCTCGCCGAGGCGCAGAAGAGCGGCGCGGTGATGCTGTTCGGCGAGAAGTACGGCGACGAGGTGCGCGTGCTCTCGATCGGATCCTCCAAGGAACTGTGCGGCGGCACGCACGTCGCGCGCACCGGCGACATCGGCTTCTTCACCATCGTCGCTGAGGGCGGCGTGGCAGCGGGGGTACGTCGCGTCGAAGCGCGCACCGGCGACAATGCGCTCGCCTATGTGCAGGACATGGAACGCGTGCTGGGCGGCATCGCCGGCACGCTCAAGGTGGTACGCACGGAGGCGCCCGGGCGGGTGAATGCGCTGCTCGACCAGGTCAAGCGCCTTGAGCGCGAACTGGCGGGGCTCAAGGGCAAGCTGGCCTCGGCGCAAGGCGACGATTTCGTGAACCGGGCGACCGACGTCAAGGGCGTCAAGGTGCTGGTTGCGACCCTGGAGGCCGCCGACGCGATGACCCTGCGCGACACACTGGACAAACTCAAGGACAAGCTCAAGACCTGCGTCGTCGTGCTCGGCACCACCGCGGACGGCAAGGTGTCGCTCATCGCCGGCGTGAGCCAGGACCTCGCCGGCAAGGTGAAGGCCGGCGAGTTGGTGAACTTCGTCGCCCAGCAGGTCGGCGGCAAGGGCGGCGGCCGGCCCGACATGGCGCAGGCAGGCGGCACGCAGCCGGAGCATCTGGCCCAGGCGCTCGACTCGGTGCCGGGCTGGGTCGAGCAGAAACTGTGATCCTGCGCGACTGGATCGCCGATCTCTTCGCGGCCATCGATCGCCAGGACGACGCGGCCTTCGGCGGCTTTCTCGCCGAGGATGCGCGCTTCGTCTTCGGCAACCTGCCGGCGGTCGAGGGGCGCGCCGCCATCCGCGATTTCGTGGCCGGCTTCTTTTCCGGCATCCGTGCCCTGTCGCACAGCGTGCCGGACGCCTGGCAGGCGGGCGAGGTCCTGATCTGCCGCGGCGAAGTCACCTACACCCGCCACGACGGCTCCACCCTGACGGTGCCCTTCGCCAACGTGTTCCGGATGGAAGGCGACCGGGTGCGCGACTACCGCATCTACATGGACGCTTCGGCGCTCTACGCGGCGGCATGAGCGAAGCCGCGTATTGCCTTCGCTGCGGGACGGGCCTTGCCGAGCGCGATGTCGGAGGGGTGCTGCGGCGCGCCTGCCCCGACGCCGCCTGCGGCTATGTCTTCTGGGACAATCCCATACCCGTGGTGGCGGGGCTGGTCGAGCGCGACGGCCTCGTCGTGCTGGCGCGCAACCATGCCTGGCCGGAGAAGATGTTCGGCCTCGTCACCGGCTTCCTCGAGCGCGACGAGACGCCCGAAGGGGCGGTGGCGCGCGAAGTGAAGGAGGAACTGGCGCTGGAGGCGCGCGCCGTCAGCCTGATCGGCCTCTACCCCTTCCAGCGCAAGAACGAACTCATCCTCGCCTTCCACGTCGTGGCCGAGGGCGAGATCGTGTTGAACGAGGAACTCGCCGAGTTCCGCCTCATTCCGCCGGAAAAACTGCGTCCGTGGGACTTCGGCACGGGGCTGGCGATCCGCGACTGGCTGGCAAGGAGAACTTAGTGATAGCAGACCCAAAACGCTTCGACGCTACCGTCGCCGCCTTCGACGCCGCCAACGCCGAGGATCCGAACCGCGACGAGGGCCAGCCGAAGGAGTTGCTCTACGCGCGGCGCATGAGCGCCATGCTGGCGCGCTTCGCGCCGGACGCCTCGGAGGCGGTGCGGCTCGCCGTGCGCGCCCAGCACATCCAGCGCTGGAGGACGCCGCGTTCGAGCTATCCGATGGACCGCCAGGGCTACCTGCAGTGGCGCACCGGCCTCTACAGGTTCCACGCCGAGACCGCCGGCCGCATCATGGCGGAGCACGGCTACGACGCCGGGACCATCGAGCGCGTCAAGGCCGCCGTCGGCAAGAAGGGCCTCAAGGTGAACGCCGAGACGCAACTGCTCGAGGACGTTACCGACCTCGTCTTTCTCGAGCACTACATCGCCGGCTTCGCCGCCCAGCACCCGGAGTACGACGAGGCGAAGTGGCTCGACATCATCCGCAAGACCTGGCAGAAGATGTCGAAGGAGGCGCGCGATTTCGTCCTCGCCGGAAAAGTCAGCCTCCCCGAGACGGCGAAGCCGCTGATCCTGAAGGCCGTCAGCTAGCTGTGATGGCCCAATAGGTTGTTTCTGTTCATTCGGACTGAGTCTGAGAGACTTGGAGGTGCGAACCGACCAACTACTCTCAGGAGATCAGCCGAATGAACACGCATAAGAATGCCCGACTCACTTTTGTCCGTCGACTGGAAATGGTGCTGGACATGACCGAACGAGGTTTGACTCCCTGCGCGGCTGCAGCCGCGCAGGGAGTCAGCCCCGGCTCCTGCTTGAAGACGGCCTCCAGTTGCGGCGTGTCGGCCTCGTCGAGCAGCAGGCCGAGCAGGCGGATCAGCGACAGTTCGGAATGCGACAGCTGCTTGCCGGCAATGATGGCCGGCTTGGCGAAGTAATAGCCCTGGAAGAGGGAAAAACCCAGTTCGCGGCAGAAGCGCGCCTGCGCATCGCTGTCCACCTATTCCGCCAGCAGCGTGACCGGCCAGGGGCGCAGCGCCGCCACCGTCTGCCGCAGCGCGGCATCGTCCATGCCCATCAGTTCGACCTTGACGATGTCGGCCATTTCCAGCAGCGGCCGGTGCTGCTCCTCCAGCCGCACGAAATCGTCGAGCGCCAGGGTGTAGCCCATGTCCTTCAGCGCGCGGCAGCGCCTGACGACGTCCGGCGTGAGCTCGACCGTCTCCAGCACCTCGAGCACGAACTTCTCCTTCGGCAGCAGCGCAAGGGCGTCGGTGACCTCCGCACTGTTCTGCGTGCCGCGGCGGAACAGCAGCTCGTAGGCGTAGACCTGCTGGTCGCGGTCGAGGATCGGCTGGCGGCCGATGAAGATGTCCTGGGCAGGGAGCGTCATGCCGGAATTATCGGCAGCCCGGGCCGATACTTAAGGCATGCGGTTGGCCAGCGTCAGGTCGCCGCCGTAATGGGCGGTGAGGCGCGGATCCATGACGGCGAACCACAGCGGCGGCAGATAGGCCAGGGTGATCATCGAGGCGTAGCCGGAGGGCAGTTGCGGCGCCTGCGGGAAATGGCGCAGCGCCTGGTAGCGGCGCGTCGGATGGGCGTGGTGGTCGGAATGCCGCTGCAGGTTGAACAGCATCAGGTTGGTCACGACATGGTTGCTGTTCCACGAATGCTCCGGGCGGCAGCGCTCGAAAAGGCCGTCGGCCTGCCTGCGCCGCAGCAGGCCGTAATGCTCGACGTAGTTGACGACCTCGAGGAGCGAGATGCCATACACGGCCTGCAAGACCAGCCAGGGCAGGATGTCCGGGCCGAGCCAGGCGAGGCAGGCCGACCAGAGCAGCAGGGTGAGGCTCCAGGCCTGCAGGTTCTGGTTGCCCCAGTGCCAGGGCTCATGCCCGCGCCGCGCCAGCGTGCGCGCCTCGATGGCCCAGGCCGAGCGCAGGCTGCCCAGCACGGTGCGCGGCAGAAAGCGCCAGAAGCCTTCGCCGTGTCGCGCGCTGGCCGGGTCCTGCGGCGTGGCGACGTTGGCGTGGTGGCCGCGATTGTGCTCGACGCAGAAATGCCCGTAGGCGACCGGCGCCAGGGCGATCTTGGCCAGCCAGCGTTCCCAGGCCGGGTGCTTGTGGCCGAGCTCGTGGGCGGCGTTGATGCCGATGCCGCCCACCGCGCCCAGCGACAGCGCCAGGCCCATCTGATCGACCAGGGCCAGCTCGGCCGTGGCGAGCAGCCACAGGCCCCAGAGGAACACGCCGTAGTGCAGCGGCACGTAGAGCGCGACGATCGCGCGGTAATAGACGTCGTCCTCGAGCCGGCGCACGGCCTCCTCGGGCGGATTGCTCCGGTCGGCGCCGATCAGCCAGTCGAGCAGGGGCAGGACGAGATGAATGAACAGCGGCTGGGTCCACAGCCACGCGCCGTGGCCGCTGGCGAGGAACAGGCCATAGCCGGCGAGCGGCATGCAGGGCGGCACCAGCGTGCCGAGCAGCCAGAGGCGGCGCTTGGGGTCCCGCCACGCGGTCGCCGGCCGGGACACGCCCTAGAAGGACTGCAGCAGGTCCGGCCGCGCCTGGCGCAGCACGCGGCGGAAATCGGCCTGGATGCGCGAGAGTGCCGCGGCGTCGTCCGCCTCGAAGCGCAGCACCAGCACCGGCGTGGTGTTGGAGGCGCGCATCAGGCCGAAGCCGTCGGCATACTCGACGCGCAGGCCGTCGAGGGTGACGATCTCCTGCGCGCCCTCGAAGCGCGCCGTCTTCTGCAGCTCGGCGATAAGGGCATGCGGCTCGCCTTCCTGCATCTTCAGGTTGATCTCCGGTGTGGACACGGCGTCGGGCAGGTGCTTGAGCGGCCAGTTGGCGTCCTTCCAGCGCGAGACGATCTCGAGCAGGCGGGCGCCGGCGTAGAGGCCGTCGTCGAAGCCGTACCAGCGCTCCTTGAAGAAGGTGTGGCCGCTCATCTCGCCGGCGAGCGGGGCGCCGGTTTCCTTCAATTTCGCTTTGATCAGGGCGTGCCCGGTCATCCACATCACCGGCTGGCCGCCCTGGTGGCGGATCGAGCGTGCCAGGTTGCGCGAGCATTTCACGTCGTAGAGGATCTGCGCGCCGGGATTGCGCGTCAGCACGTCGGCGGCGAAGAGCATGAGCTGGCGGTCGGGGTAGACGATCTCGCCGTCCTTGGTCACCACGCCGAGGCGGTCGCCGTCGCCGTCGAAGGCGAGGCCCAGCTCGGCGTCGGTCTCCCGCAGGGTGCGGACGACGTCCTTCAGGTTGTCGGGCTTGGAGGGGTCGGGGTGGTGGTTGGGGAAGTTGCCATCCACTTCGCAAAACAGCTCGACCAGTTCGCAGCCCATGCGGCGGAAGAGCTCGGGCGCGACGGCGCCGGCGACGCCGTTGCCGCAGTCGACCACGATCTTCATCGGTCGCGCCAGCTTGACGTCGGAGACGATGCGGTCGAGGTAGTCCTGGCGCACGTCCACCGCCTTGATGCGGCCCTGGCCCTCGGCCAGGCGGCCCTCGACGAGACGCGTGCGCAAGGCGGTGATGGCCGTGCTGTGCAGGGTGTCGCCGGCGAGCATGATCTTGAAGCCGTTGTAGTCGGGCGGATTGTGGCTGCCGGTGACCATCACCGCGCTGCCGGTCTTCAGGTGATGCGCGGCGAAGTAGCCGAGCGGCGTCGGCACCATGCCGATGTCGGCGACGTCGACGCCCGAGGCGCAGATGCCCTCCATCAGCGCGCGCGACAGTTCCGGCCCGGAGAGGCGGCCGTCGCGGCCGACGACGACGGTCTTCACGCGCCGCTCGCGCGCTTCGGAGCCGATGGCGCGGCCGATGGAATAAACCGAATCGCGCGTCAGCGTCCTGCCGACGATGCCGCGGATGTCGTAGGCCTTGAAGATTTCGGGAGCGGGGATTTTCATGGCGGGGTCCTTATCAAGTAGCCGCCATTATCCCATCATCCCGCGCGATCAAAGAAAGACAGCAATCGCTGCGGCAGCCAGTCGAGACGGCCGGGGAAGGCGCCGGCGACGAAGCCGACATGGCCGCCGCCGGCCGGATAGTCGAGCGTGACCGTGGCGGCGACCTCTTGCGCGGCGGGCAGGGCCGCGCGCGGCAGGAAGGGATCGTTCAGGGCGTTCAGCACCAGCGCCGGCAGGCGGATGCCGCCGAGCCAGGGCTTGCTGCTGGCGCGCAGCCAGTAATCGTCGGCATCGCGGAAGCCGTGCACCGGGGCGGTGACGACGTCGTCGAATTCGTAGAGCGTGCGCGCCGAGCGCATGCGCGCGGCGTCGAAGAGGCCCGGATGGCGCGCCAGCTTGGCCGCCGAGTTCGCCTTCAGCGTGACGAGAAAATTTTTCGCATAGACGCGGCTGAAGCCCCGCTCCAGCGCGCGGCCGGCGGCGGTGAGGTCGAGCGGCGCGCAGACGCCGGCCAGCGCCTGCACGACGTCGCGCGCGGCCTGCTCCCGTTCCCCCGCCCACTTCAGCAGTGCATTGCCGCCGAGGGATACCCCGGCGGCGAAGATGCGCCGCTGCGGGAACAGTGCGCGCATGCGCCGCAGGACCCAGTCGATCTCGGCGGAATCGCCCGAATGGTAGGCGCGCGGCAGGCGGTTCGGCTCGCCCGAGCAGCCGCGGAAGTGCGGCACGGCGCCGCCCCAGCCGCGCGCGGCCAGCGCGCGCATGAGGGCGCCGGCGTAGTGGCTGGACGAGCTGCCCTCGAGTCCGTGGAAGAGAATGACCAGCGGGGCGCCGGCCTCCTCGGGCGTCGCCAGCCAGTCGACGTCGATGAAGTCGCCGTCGGGCGTCTCCCAGCGCTCGCGGCGATAGGGCGGCGGCGCCGGCTTGCGGGCGACCGGCCAGATGGTCTGCGCATGGCCGCCGGGCAGCCAGGCGGGCGCGACGTAGGGCGTCAATGCAGGGTCGCCGAGCTGTCCGCGCCGACGGAATCCGGCGCGGCGGAGGCGTGGCGCGAGAGCAGGTGCCAGCCCTGGGCGCCGCGCACGTAGACGTTGCTGGCGATGACGGGCGGACGCGGCGCCGCCTCGCCCCGCACCGAGTAATGCTCGTACACGCTGGAGAGCGCCAGCAGGATGCCCTGGCGGTGCACGACCTCGCTCACGCGCACGCCGACGCGCTGCAGGCTGGCGAAGGTCTGGCGCCAGCCTTCGCGCACGGCGGCGAAGCCGGCGAGGCGCTCGCCGCCGAGATGGGTGCAGGTGACCTCCTCGTCCTCGGCCCAGATGGCCATCATGGCGTCGAGGTCGGCGCGCTCGAGCGCGTCGTAGAAGGCCGCCTCGGCGTCCTGCGGCGTGGCGAAAAAACGCATGGTCATGAGAGGGCTCCGCGGATTTCGTCGAACACGCGATCGGGCAGGAGATCGTTGAGGCACTTGAAATGCCCGAGCGGGCATTCGCGCCTGAAGCAGGGGCTGCAGTCGAGTCCCAGCGTGAGGAGTCGCGCCCGCTTCGACAGCGGCGGCGTGTAGGCGGTGCTCGACGATCCGTACAGCGCCACCAGCGGCCGGTCGAGCGCGGCGGCGACGTGCATCAGGCCGGAGTCGTTGCTCACCGCCAGGCGCGCGCAGGAGAGCAGGTCGATGGCCTGGCCGAGGTCGGTGCGGCCGCAGAGGTTGCGCGCGGCGCCGCCGGAGAGCCGCTCGATTTCCGCGCCCACCGGCGCGTCCTTGGCCGAGCCGACGAGCCAGACGGAAAAGTCAGCCTCCGCGAGACGGCGCGCCAGTGCGGCGAAGTGCTTCGCCGGCCAGCGCTTGGCCGGGCCGTACTCCGCGCCGGGGCAGAAGGCGATCGGCGGCTTCGCCGCATCGAGGCCGAGCGAGGCCAGCGTGGCGCGCACCGATTCCGGGTCGGTCGCGAGATGCGGCGCCGCCAGCGGGGCGGGTTCTGTTGCGCCGACCTCCTCGGCGAGCAGGGCGTAGCGTTGCGCCATCTGCGGCAGCGCTTGCTCGTCGAGGCGGTGGATGCGGTTGAGCAGCAGGCGGCGCGCCTCGCCCCTGAAGCCGATGCGCTGCGGGATGCCGGCGAAGAACGGCAGCAGCGCCGACTTCCAGGAATTGGGCAGGACGATTGAAGCGTCGTAGCACTCGCGCGCGAGGTCGCGCCCGGCGCGCCAGCGGCCGGCCAGGTTGAACTCGCCGTGGGCGAAGGGATTCGGGATGACGCGGCGGATCTCGCTCATGCGTGCGAGCACCGGCGCCGCCCAGGCCGGCGCGAAGGCATCGAGGACGAGGCCGGGGTGGCGTTCGTGCAGCCGCCGGAAGAGCGGCTGCGCCAGGATGGTGTCGCCGATCCAGGAAGGGGCGACGATCAGGAACTTCATGGTTGCCGGTTGCCGGTTGCCAGTTGTCGGTAACGTCCGCGCATGCGCGTCCTCACTGGGAACCGGCAACCGGCAACTCAATGCTGCCCCTTCGGCGCCTCGCCCGCGAAGGTGTAGCGCGTGCCGCAGTACGGGCAGACCGCCTCGCCCTTCTTCAGCGGGTCGAGGAAGACGCGCGGATGGCGCGCCCACAGCGGGGCGTCGGCACGCGGGCAGTGCAGGGGCAGGTCGTGCGCGGTGACGGCGACGACGCGGGCGGTGTCTTTCACTTCGCTCATGACGGCTCCTATTTGACCGGCGTCAGCCAGCCCTTGTGGAAGGGCGAGCGGCCGTTCACCACGTCGAAGAACAGATTCTGGATCTGGTGCGTGATCGGGCCGCGCTTGCCGCTGCCGATCTGCCGGCTGTCGACCTCGCGGATCGGCGTCACTTCGGCGGCGGTGCCGGTGAAGAAGGCCTCGTCGGCGATGTAGAGGTCGTCGCGCGTCAGGCGCTTGGCCTTGACCTCGTAGCCGAGCTCCTTGGCGAGCTGGATGATGGTGGCGCGGGTGATGCCGACCAGGGCCGAGGCGATCTCCGGCTCGTAGATCTGGCCGTCCTTGATGACGAAGAGGTTCTCGCCGGCGCCCTCGGCGACGAAGCCGTCGACATCGAGCAGCAGCGCCTCGTCGTAGCCGTGTTCGGTGGCCTCCATGTTGGCGAGGATCGAGTTGGCGTAGGTGCCGGAATACTTGGCGCGGCACATCGAGACGTTCACGTGGTGGCGGGCGTAGCTCGAGGTCTTGACGCGGATGCCGTTGGCCAGCCCGTCCTCGCCGAGGTAGGCGCCCCAGGGCCAGGCGGCGATGGCGACGTGAACCTTGGCGCCCTTCGGCGAGACGCCCATCTTTTCCGAGCCGTAGAAGGCGATCGGCCGCAGGTAGCAGGATTCCAGCTTGTTGGCGCGCACGACTTCGCGGTGCGCCTCCATCACCGTCTCCTTGTCGTAGGGCATCTTCATCATGTAGATGTGCGCCGAGTTGAAGAGCCGGTCGGTGTGCTCCTTGAGGCGGAAGATTGAAGTGCCGTCGACGGTCTTGTAGGCGCGCACGCCCTCGAACACGGCGAGGCCGTAGTGCAGGGAGTGGGTGAGCACGTGCGTCGTCGCTTCGCGCCAGGGCACGAGCTTGCCGTCGTGCCAGATGAAGCCGTCGCGGTCGGCCATGGACATGATGGTTCTCCAGCGTTTTCGAGAGAATCCGAATTTTATCGCAGGCCGGATGGAAACGGTAAAATCCACTCATGGACCGACTCTGGAAACCCAACGTCACCGTCGCATCGGTCATCGAGCGCGGCGGCCGCTTCCTGCTGGTGGAGGAGGAGACCGACGACGGCATCCGCCTCAACCAGCCGGCCGGGCACCTCGACGAGGGCGAGTCCCTCGTCGATGCCGCGGCGCGCGAGGCGCTGGAGGAGACGGCGCACCGCTTCATGCCGGAATACCTCGTCGGCATCTACCAGTGGAGACGGCCGGACGGACAGATCACTTATCTGAGATTCGCGTTCGGCGGCAGGCTGCTCGGCGTCGAGGCCGAGCGGGCGCTCGACCACGGCATCCTGCGCGCGCTCTGGCTGACGCCGGAAGAGATCGCCGCCGAGCGCGCCTGCCATCGCAGCCCGCTGGTCATGCAGTGCGTGCGCGACTACCTGGCCGGACGCCGCTTCGGCCTCGATTTGATTACCCACTACGAGATATGAGCCAGGGCACAGTCGTGGTCGGCATGTCGGGCGGGGTGGATTCCTCCGTCGCGGCGATGCTCCTCAAGCAGCAGGGCTGGAAGGTCGTCGGCCTGTTCATGAAGAACTGGGAGGACGACGACGACGCGGAGTACTGCTCCTCGCGCCAGGATCTCATCGACGTCGCCGCGGTGTGCGACATCCTCGGCATCGAGCTCGAGGTGGTGAACTTCTCCGCCGAGTACAAGGAGCGCGTCTTCAGCGAGTTCCTGCGCGAGTACCAGGCCGGGCGCACGCCCAACCCGGACGTGCTGTGCAACGCCGAGATCAAGTTCAAGGCCTTCCTCGACCACGCCCTTGCGCTGGGCGCCGAGAAGATCGCCACCGGCCACTACGCCCAGGTGCGCGAGTTCCCGACCGAGATGGGCTCCGAGTTCCAGCTGCTCAAGGCCGAGGACGGCACCAAGGACCAGAGCTACTTCCTCTGCCGCCTCAACCAGGCGCAGCTGGCGAAGACGCTGTTTCCCCTCGGCCAGCTCTACAAGCGCGAGGTGCGCAAGATGGCGCAAGCGGCGGGCCTGCCCAACTTCGCCAAGAAGGACTCGACCGGCATCTGCTTCATCGGCGAGCGGCCCTTCAAGGAGTTCCTCGAGCGCTACATCCCGCGCAGCCCCGGCGAGATTCGCACGCTGGAGGGCGACAGGCGCGTCGGCGAGCACCACGGCCTGATGTACCACACGCTGGGCCAGCGCAAGGGCCTCGGAATTGGTGGCATCGCCGGAGGCGATGGGGTCGGCCAAAAGGGCGGCGAGCATGATGCCTGGTACGTCGCCGGCAAGGACCTCGAAAAAAACATCCTCTACGTCGTGCAGGGCCACGACCATCCGGCGCTGCTCGCCGACCGCCTGCAGGCGGTCGACCTGTCGTGGGTGAACGGCAAGGCGCCGCACACGCACTGGGTGTATACGGCAAAGACGCGCTACCGCCAGCCGGACGCGCCGTGCGAGGTGGAGCGTGTGGATGCGGGACGCTGCGAGGTGCTCTTCGCCCAGCCACAATGGGCGGTGACGCCCGGCCAGAGCGTGGTGCTCTACGATTCGAAGGTGTGCCTCGGCGGCGGCATTATTGAGTAGTTGCCGGTTCCCGGTTGCCAGTTGCCGGTAAAAATCGCGGATTCAACTGGGAGCTGGCAACCGGTAACCGGTACTAACCCTGCGGCACGGTTTCGGCGAAGGACGGCCGCTCCATCAGCTCGCCGAAGAGGCGCGCCAGGTTGGGGTGCTGCTCGCGCCAGTTGATGTCGCCCAGCCGGAAGTCGAGGTAGCCGAGCGCCGCGCCGACCGCGACGTCGGCGAGCGAAAAGGCGTTGCCGTTGCACCAGGGCTGCTCGCCGAGTTCCTCGGACATCATCTCCAGCGAGCGCAGGATCTTTTCGCGCTGGCGCGCGACCCAGCTCGCGCTCTGTTCCTGCTTCGGGCGCTTGGCCTCGAGGAAGGCCGCCACGGCGGCGTCGAGCACGCCGTCGGCCAGCGCCTCCCAGCGCTTGATGCGGATGCGTTCGCGGCCCGAGGCGGGCAGCAGGCGGTTGTTGGGCGTCACGCCGTCGAGATACTCGACGATGACGCGCGAGTCGAACAGGGTGCTGTCGTCGTCGAGCAGCAGCACCGGCACCTTGCCGAGCGGGTTGAGCCTGGCCACGGCGCTGTCGGCGTTCCAGGGGTTGTCGAGCACGAAGTGGTACTCGATCTTTTTCTCTGCGAGGACGATGCGCGCCTTGCGCACGTAGGGGCTGGTCAGGGAGCCGATCAGTTTCATTTTGAGCCGCTGTTTGGATGCATGGAAATTATATCATCGCCCTCCGCTGCGACCGTGACCGGCGTCACGCCAGTGCCGCAGGCGAAGCGGCCCGCGTGATAAAATTCGCCTGAATTCTGAAGGTTTACGCACATGACCCTGACTCCGTTGATCGCCCTTTCCCCGCTCGATGGCCGCTATGCCGGCAAGGTCGAGGACCTGCGCGCGCATTTTTCGGAATTCGGACTGATCCGCAACCGCGTGCGCGTCGAAGTGGCCTGGCTCAAGGCGCTTGCCGCCGAGGCGCATTTCGCCGAGATTCCGGCCTTTTCCGCCGAGACGCAGGCCGAACTCGACGAGGTGGTGAAGTCGTTCTCCGCCACCGACGGCGAAGCGATCAAGGCCATCGAGGCGCGCACCAACCACGACGTCAAGGCCATGGAATACTGGCTCAAGGAGCGCCTCTCCGACAACGCCGAGGTGATGGCGGTGGCCGAGTTCATCCACTTCGGCTGTACCTCGGAGGACATCAACAACGTTTCGCACGCCCTCATGCTGCGCGATGCGCGCGAGGCGAACCTGCTGCCGGCGCTCGACGCCGTCGTCGCGCGGCTGGTCGAACTGGCGCACCAGCACGCCGAACTGCCGATGCTCTCGCGCACCCACGGCCAGCCGGCCAGCCCGACCACCCTGGGCAAGGAGATGGCCAACGTTGCGGCGCGCCTGAAGCGCGCCCGCGCGCGCATCGCCGCGGTGCCGCTGACCGCCAAGTTCAACGGCGCGGTGGGCAACTACAACGCCCACCTGGCGGCCTACCCGGATTTCGACTGGGAGGGCTTCGCGCGCCGCTTCATCGAGTCCTTCGGCCTCGAGTTCAATCCCTATACCATCCAGATCGAGCCGCACGACGCCATGGCCGAGCTGTTCGACGCCGTCGCCCGCGCCAACACCATCCTGCTCGACCTCGACCGCGACATCTGGATGTACATCTCGCTTGGCTACTTCAAACAGAAGCTGAAGGCCGGCGAGATCGGCTCGTCCACCATGCCGCACAAGGTGAACCCGATCGACTTCGAGAATTCAGAGGGCAACCTCGGCCTCGCCAACGCCGTGCTGCGCCACCTCGCCGACAAGCTGCCGGTCTCGCGCCTGCAGCGTGACCTGACCGACTCCACGGTCCTGCGCAACATGGGCATCGCCTTCGGCTACGCGCTGCTCGCCTACGACTCCTGCCTCAAGGGCCTCGGCAAGCTGGAAGCCGAACCGGCGCGCCTGCGCGCCGACCTCGCCGAGTGCTGGGAGGTGCTGGCCGAGCCGGTGCAGACGGTCATGCGCCGCTACGGCGTGGAGAATCCCTACGAGCAGTTGAAGGAGCTGACGCGCGGCAAGGGCATCACGCGCGAAGGGCTGCACGCCTTCATCCAGGGACTGAAGATTCCCGAGGCCGAAAAGACCCGCCTGCTCGCCATGACGCCCTGGAGCTATGTCGGCAAGGCGGCCGAACTGGCGAAAAGGATCTGACATGGCCTTCGCTGACAACCTGAAGAAGATGCCGGGCGTGGCGCATGTCGAGGCGATCCGCCTGATCGACGGCGAGGAGGAGGTCGGCCTCATCGAACACAAGCCCGGCCAGGTCGGCTCGCTGACGCTCTACAACCACCTGGCGCAGACCTACGGCGCCATCACGCCGGAGGCGGCGCGCGCCGGCCTCGAGTTCTACGCCGAGCACACCGAGGACGCCCGCGCCCATCCCGGCAAGCACCCGAACATCGACAGGCTGCTGGCGCTCGCCGAGGGCGGCCGCACTCTGCGCGTCAAGCACGTCTTCTTCGCCTGAGCTTTTTTCATCCGGGCGTGGAATAATTCCCGCGGCATCCCTGTTTACGGGTTGCCGGCATGGCATATTTCAACAGGAGACCCCATGAAAATCAGGAACATCGTTGCAGCAGTCCTTGCCCTGGGCGTCACTTCGGCGGCGCTGGCCCAGGTGGTCGGCAAGCCCGAGGACCAGATACGCTGGCGCCAGTCCGCCTACCACACCCTGGCCTGGAGCATGGCCCGCATCAAGGCCAACGTCGAGGGCACCTACAACAAGGACCAGGTGACCGAGGCCGCCAACGTCATCCAGGCCGTCGCCAATTCCAAGATGGGCGCCCTTTTCCAGCCGAACACCGGCAGCGGCAAGGGCTGGAAGGAAACGCGGGTCAAGCCGGAGTTCTTCAAGCCGGAGAGCAAGGAGGAGATCGGCAAGATCGCCGGCGCCTACGTGAAGGAAGCCAACGAGATGGCCAAGGTCGCCGCCGCCGGCGATGCCGCCGCCGTTAAGGCGCAGTTCGGCAAGCTCGGCGACGCCTGCAAGGCCTGCCACGACAAGTTCCGCAAGGACGAGTAAGCGGATTCCCCTGCGAACCCAAAGGCCGCCCACGGGCGGCCTTTGGCATTTCGGGGGTCAGAACGAGGGAGCGCTTCCTGCGCCCGCGGGCGCGGCCGGCGGCTCGGGCAGCCAAGCACCGCTGGCGCCATACACGGCGGCCAGGGCAAGGGCCAGCGCGATGCAGAAAACCGCCGTGCCGCCGCCCCGGGCGGGTTCGCCCCCGGCCTTTCTGCCGGTGATCATCGGCAGGATCAGGGTCTCGCCGCGGATGCGGACGTAATAGGCGATGGCGCAGAGGTGCGCCGCAACCAGCAGCAGGATGAGCGGCTCGAAGAGATTGTGGAGTGCGGTGAGGCGGTCGGAGAAGGCCTTGCCGACGAGCGCGTAGAGCGGCCCCTCGAAGGCGATGTCGTCGTTGGCGAAAAGGCCGGTTCCGGCCAGGAGCAGGAGGGCGCCCAGCATGGCCAGCACCGAGAGCGCGCCCAGCGGGTTGTGGCCCGCGCCGCGCCATTCGCCGCGCAGATAGGCCCTGATCGCCGCCGGGCCGCGCACGAACTGGGCAAAGCGGGCATAGGTCGAGCCGAGGAAGCCCCAGGCGAGGCGGAACACCAGCAGGCCGATGACGGCGAGGCCGCAGCGGCCGTGCCAGACCATGGCGTTGCCGCCGATCTTGACGCTGACCAAGGAGCCGGTGACGCACAGGACCAGCGCCCAATGGAAGACCCGCGTCGGCAGGTCCCACACCCTGACCTGCTTCAGCTCGCCGTCCATGTCGGTTGCGCCGTGTCGGGGAGACTGACTTTCAGACGACCGCTTCTTCCTTCGGCTTCTGCGGCTTGACGAACTGCTCGCGCGAGACGCCGAGCCACATCACCAGCGGGCTCGCCACCAGCACCGAGGAGTAGATGCCGAAGAGAATGCCGATGGTCAGCGCCAGGGCGAAGTAGTGCAGCACCTCGCCGCCGAAGATCAGCATCGAGAGCACGGCGAGTTGGGTGCTGCCGTGGGTGATGATGGTGCGGCTGATGGTGCCGGTGATGGCGGCGTCGATGACCTGCGGCACGGTGGCCTTGCGCATCTTCCTGAAGTTCTCGCGCACCCGGTCGAAGACCACCACCGACTCGTTCACCGAATAGCCCAGCACGGCCAGCACCGCCGCCAGCACCGGCAGCGAGAACTCCCACTGGAAGAAGGCGAAGAAGCCGAGGATGATCACGACGTCGTGCAGGTTGGCGATGATCGCCGAGACGGCGAAGCGCCATTCGAAGCGCAGCGCCAGGTACACGATGATGCCGAACACCACCAGCAGCAGGGCGATGGCGCCGTTCTCGGCGAGTTCCTTGCCTACCTGCGGGCCGACGAACTCGACGCGCTTGAGTTCGGCGCCGGCGGCGTCCTGTACGAGCGCACCCATCACCGATGCGCCGAGCGCGGCCGAATCCTGGCCCGGCTTGAGCGGCATGCGGATGAGCACGTCGCGGCTGCTGCCGAAGTTGGCCACCTGGGTATCGGTGTAGCCGGCACGGGCCAAGGTGTCGCGGATCTTCTGCGTGTCGGCCGCCTGCGCGTAGCTCACCTCGATCAGAGTGCCGCCGGTGAATTCGACGCTGAAGTGCAGCCCGCGCGTGGCGAGGAAGAACACCGCGGCGACGAAGGTGAGCAACGAAATGACGTTGAACACCAGCGCATGGCGCATGAAGGGGATGTCTTTGCGGATCTTGAAGAATTCCATTGTCTTACTTTCCTCCTGCCTTCCGACGGGCCGCCCCGAGGAAGGCGGCGCCCCCTGTGGGGGCAGCGAACGAAGTGAGCGTGGGGGCCATTATTTCCAGGCGACGTTGCCGATCGACAGCCTGGCCAGCTTGCGCCGGCCGCCGTAGACCAGGTTGACGATGCCGCGCGAGACGACGACCGAGCTGAACATCGAGGTGAGGATGCCGAGGCAATGCACCACGGCGAAGCCGCGCACCGGGCCGGAGCCGAAGATGAGCAGCGCCAGGCCGGCGATGAGCGAGGTGACGTTCGAGTCGAGAATGGTGCCGAAGGCGCGTTCGTAGCCGGCGGCGATGGCCGCCTGCGGCGTGGCGCCGTTCCTCAGTTCCTCGCGGATGCGCTCGTTGATCAGCACGTTGGCGTCGATGGCCATGCCCAGGGTCAGCGCGATGGCGGCGATGCCGGGCAGGGTCAGGGTCGCCTGCAGCAGGGAGAGCAGGGCGATCAGCAGGAGCAGGTTGGTCGACAGCGCCACCACCGAGATGAGGCCGAACATCAGGTAGTAGATGACCATGAAGACGGCGATGGCGACGAAGCCGTAGAGCGTGGAGTTGAAGCCGCGCTCGATGTTCTCGGCGCCGAGGCTGGGGCCGATGGTGCGCTCCTCGATGATCTCCATCGGCGCGGCCAGGCTGCCGGCGCGCAGCAGCAGGGCGACGTCGTTGGCCTCGACGGTGCTCATGCGGCCGGAGATCTGCACGCGGCCGCCGCCGATCTCGGTGCGGATCACCGGGGCGGTGATGACCTCGCCCTTGCCTTTCTCGATGAGCAGGATGGCCATGCGCTTGCCGACGTTCTCGCGTGTGACGTCCTTGAAGATGCGCGCGCCGGCCGAATCCAGGGTGAGGTGCACCGCCGGCTCGTGCGTCTGGTTGTCGAAGCCGGGCTGGGCGTCGGTGAGGCGGTCGCCGGTCAGCACGACCTGCTTCTTCACCAGCAGCGGGCCGCCGCTGCGCTCGACGTAGTATTCGGTGCCGACCGGCGGCTGGCCGCGCGCGGCCTCTTCCATGACCGCCGGGTTCTGGCTGTTCTCGTCGTCGACCAGGCGCACTTCGAGGGTGGCGGTGCGGCCGAGGATGTCCTTCGCCTTGGCCGTGTCCTGCACGCCGGGCAATTGCACGACGATGCGGTCGGCGCCCTGCTGCTGGATCACCGGCTCGGCCACGCCCAGCTCGTTGATGCGGTTGTGCAGGGTGGTGATGTTCTGCTTGAGGGCGAACTCCTGGATGCGCTTCTGCGCCTCCGGCTTCAGCGTGGCGGAGAGCTTGAAGTCGGCGCCTTCCTGGGCCTCGACCAACAGCAGATCGGGCTGGGCGGTCTCGATGGCGGCGCGCGCCTTGTTGCGCGTCTCGCCGTCGCGGAAGCGGATGGCGAGCTGGTCGCGCTCGCGCGCGATGCCGCCGTGGCGCACGCCCTTGTCGCGCATGAGCGAACGCAGGTCGGCGGCGGTGGCGTCGAGCCGCTTGGTCAGCGCGCCCTTCATGTCGACCTGCAGCAGGAAGTGCACGCCGCCGCGCAGGTCGAGGCCGAGGTACATCGGCAGGGCGTGCATGGAGGTGAGCCAGGCCGGGGAGCGCGAGAGCAGGTTGAGCGCCACGACGTAGGCGGCGTTCTCCGGATCGGGATTGAGGGCTTTCTCCACCGCGTCCTTGGCCTTGATCTGCGTCTCGGTGTCGCCGAAACGGGCGCGCACGCTGTTCGGATCGGCGAAGAGGCCCTGATGGGCGATGCCGGCGGCCTTGAGTATCTCCTCGACGCGGGCGAGCAGCCTGGCGTCGACCTTGACCGTGGCCTTGATGCTGGAGACCTGCACCGCCGGCGCCTCGCCGTAGAAATTGGGCAGGGTGTAGAGCAGACCGAGCGCCAGGATGACGCCGATCAGGAGGTATTTCCAGAGCGGGTAGCGGTTCATGTCTCGTGGCGGGGCGGCCGGACCGCCCCGCGGCGGGTGGCTGGGGTCAGAGCGTCTTCAGCGTGCCCTTGGGCAGGATCGCGGTGACGGCGTTCTTCTGGATCGAGATGACGACGTTTTCGGCGATCTCGAGGCCGATGTAGGTTTCATCGACCTTGGTGACGCGGCCGGCGATGCCGCCGTTGGTGAGCACCTCGTCGCCCTTCTGCATGGCTTCGACCATGGCCTTGTGCTCCTTGGCGCGCTTCATCTGCGGCCGGATCATGAGGAACCACAGCACGACGAACATCAGGATGATGGGCAGCATGCCCAACAGGCCGCCGCCCGCATCGCCGGCAGCAGCAGGGGCGGCTTGCGCCCAGGCATTCGATATCAGCACGTTGATCTCCGGAAGTGGATTGGAAGTGGATTGAAAAATCCGCGAAATTATAGCAGCTTGGCGCTTCTTGCCGCGCGGAATTCGGCAATCGTGTCGGCCAGCCGGCCGGCGGCGATGGCCGCCCGCAGCTCGGCCATCAATTGCTGGTAGTAGGTGAGGTTGTGCAGGGTGTTGAGCCGCGCACCGAGGATCTCGTTCACCCGCTGCAGGTGATGCAGATAGGCGCGCGAGAAGTTGCGGCAGGTGATGCAGGGGCAGCTTTCGTCTATCGGGCGCGTGTCGGCGGCATGGGCGGCGTTGCGGATCTTCACCGTGCCATGGCGGGTGAACAGCCAGCCGTTGCGGGCATTCCTCGTTGGCAGCACGCAGTCGAACATGTCGATGCCCTGCGCCACGGCATTCACCAGGTCTTCCGGCGTGCCGACGCCCATCAGGTAGCGCGGCCGCTCCTGCGGCAGCCGCGGCGCGGTGTGGGCGAGGATGCGCTTCATGTCGGCCTTCGGCTCGCCCACCGAGAGGCCGCCGATGGCGTAGCCGTCGAAGCCGATGTCCGCGAGGCCGGCGAGCGACTCGTCGCGCAGGTCCTCGAACATGCCGCCCTGGACGATGCCGAAGAGGGCGTTGGGATTGCCCTCATGGGCGCGCTTCGAGCGCTCGGCCCAGCGCAGGCTGAGGCGCATCGACTTCGCCGCCTCGGCGTGGCTGGCGGGGTAGGGCGTGCACTCGTCGAAGATCATGACGACGTCGGAGTTGAGCACGCGCTGGATGCGCATGGATTCCTCCGGCGTGAGGAAGAGGCGGTCGCCGTTCACCGGCGAGGCGAACTTGACGCCTTCCTCGGAAATCTTGCGCAGGGCGCCGAGGCTGAAGACCTGGAAGCCGCCCGAATCGGTGAGGATCGGCCCGTCCCAGCCCATGAATCGGTGCAGCCCGCCGTGGGCGGCAATGACCTCCAGCCCCGGCCGCAACCAGAGGTGGAAGGTGTTGCCGAGCACGATCTGCGCGCCGAGAGCCTTGACTTCCTCCGGCGCCAGGGTCTTCACCGTGCCGTAGGTGCCGACCGGCATGAAGGCCGGCGTGTCGACGATGCCGTGGGCGAGGGTGAGGCGGCCGCGGCGCGCGGCGCCGTCCGTGGCGATAAGCTCGAATTTCATGGCGCGTCGCGGCGTGTGAGGAACATGGCGTCGCCGTAGCTGAAGAAGCGGTAGCGTTCGGCCACGGCGTGGGCATAGGCGCGGCGCAGATTGTCCAGGCCGCCGAAGGCGGAGACCAGCATGAGCAGGGTGGACTTCGGCAGGTGGAAGTTGGTGATCAGGGCGTCGGCGGTGCGGAAGCGGAAGCCGGGCAGGATGAAGAGCTCCGTCTCGCCCGGGCCGGCCAGTATCTCGCCCTCCTGCGCGGCGGCCTCCAGCGCGCGCAGGGTGGTGGTGCCGACGGCGACGATGCGCCCGCCGCGTGCGCGCGCGGCGGCAAGGGCGCGGGCGGTATCTACGGGGATCACGTAGCGCTCGCGGTGCATGCGATGACGGGCGAGGTCGTCCACGCGCACCGGCTGGAAGGTGCCGGCGCCGACGTGCAGGGTGAGCCAGGCGAAGTCGACGCCGCGCGCGCGTAGCGCGTCCATGAGGGACTCGTCGAAATGCAGCCCGGCCGTGGGCGCGGCGACCGAACCGTGTTCGCGCGCATAGACGGTCTGGTAGCGCGCCTCGTCGGCGTCCTCCGCCTGGCGCTGGATGTAGGGCGGCAGGGGCAGCTTGCCGTGGCGCTCGAGCAGGTCGACCAGGTCTTCCGGGCCGGGGAAGCGCAGCAGGAAGAAAGCCCCCTCGCGCGCCACCACGGCGACTTCCAGCGCGCCTTCCAGCAGCAGCCGGCTGCCCGGCCAGGGCGCATGGCTGGCACGGATCTGGGCCAAGGCCTCGTGGCGCCCGACCGGACGCTCGATCAGCACCTCGACCCGGCCGCCGCTGTCCTTGACGCCGTGCAGGCGGGCATGCAGCACGCGCGTGTCGTTGAAGACCAGCAGGTCGCCCGCCTGCAGCAGCGAGGGCAGGTCGGCGAACCGGCGGTCCTCCAGCCGCGCGCCATCGGCGATCAGCAGACGGCTCGCCGTGCGTTCCGGAAGCGGAACCTGGGCGATCAGTTCGGGCGGCAGGTCGTAGTCGAAATCGGCGAGGGAAAGCGGCATGTATTTGATTCGGGCGACTCGGATGCGGGATAATGCCGACTCTTTGCGCGGCCGGCAATTTTACGCGGCCGATCCCATGCCGGGATGGCGGAATCGGTAGACGCAGTGGACTCAAAATCCACCGCTGGAAACAGTGTGGGGGTTCGACTCCCCCTCCCGGCACCAGGCGATTAACCGTGGTTATTCTGTGGATAACTTCTTTTCCGCAGATCGAAGTTTAGTTTGACAAAAATCAAGGAAGCAAGGCCGTAATAAGCAGAATCTTGCGTCAGCACAAAAACGTATAATTTTTTTGGGCTCTTTCCATTAATCGTTAATCGGGTTCTTCGTTGAGGGAGATATCAGATGCAGAAACGCAAATCGAAATCCGTTGCCCTGTCTCTGGCGGCTCTGCCGCTTGCGCTTGCCGGCGTGTTCGGCAACGCCTATGCGCAGGATGCGGCGCCCCCGGCCATGACGGCGGAGGAGAAGGCGACCGGCAAGAAGATCTACTTCGAGCGCTGCGCCGGCTGCCACGGTGTGCTGCGCAAGGGCGCCACCGGCAAGAACCTCGAGCCGAGCTGGACCAAGAAGGACAAGGACGGCAAGGAGACGTCGGGTGGCATGCTCAAGCTCGGCACCCAGCGTCTGGAGAAGATCATCGCCCTCGGCACCGAAGGCGGCATGGTCAACTACGACGACATCCTGACCAAGGAAGAGATCAACGTCATGGCGCGCTATATCCAGAACGTGCCTGACGTGCCGCCCGAGTTCAGCCTGAAGGACATGCAGGATTCGTGGAAGCTGATCGTGCCGGTCAAGGACCGCCCGACCAAGCAGATGAGCAAGGTCAACCTGAAGAACGTCTTCGCCACCACCCTGCGCGACACCGGCGAACTGGCGCTGATCGACGGCGACACCAAGCAGATCTGGCAGATCCTGAAGACCGGCTACGCGGTGCACATCTCGCGTCTGTCGCTCTCCGGCCGCTATGTCTATACGGTCGGCCGCGACGGCCTGGTGACCCTGATCGACCTCTGGTTCGAGAAGCCCACCACCGTGGCGACGATCAAGATCGGCTCCGATGCCCGCTCGGTCGACACCTCGAAGTTCAAGGGCTACGAGGACAAGTACCTGGTCGGCGGTTCCTACTGGCCGCCCCAGTACTCGGTCATGGAAGGCGACACCCTGAAGCCGCTCAAGGTCGTATCGACCCGCGGCATGACGGTGGATGGCGAGTATCACCCCGAGCCGCGCGTGGCCTCGATCGTGTCCTCGCACATCAAGCCGGAGTGGGTCATCAACGTCAAGGAAACCGGCATGATCCTGCTGGTGGACTACAGCGACATCAACAACCTGAAGACCACCACCATCAATTCCGCCAAGTTCCTGCATGACGGCGGCTGGGACGCTTCCAAGCGTTACTTCCTGGTGGCGGCGAACGCCTCGCACAAGGTCGCGGCGGTCGACACCAAGACGGGCAAGCTGGCCGCCCTGGTCGACACCAAGAAGATCCCGCACCCGGGCCGCGGCGCCAACTTCTTCCATCCGAAGTATGGCCCCGTCTGGGCGACCGGTCACCTCGGCGATGCCGTGGTATCCCTGATCTCGACGCCGTCGGAAAAGCCCGAGCACGCCAAGTTCAAGCAGTACAACTGGAAGGTGGTCGAGGAACTGAAGGTGCCGGGCGCCGGCAACCTGTTCGTCAAGACGCATCCGAAGTCGAAGCGTCTCTGGGCCGATCTGCCGATGAACCCCGAGCGCGAGAACGCCGAGGTGAACTACGTGTTCGACCTGACCGACCTGTCCAAGCCGCCGGTCAAGGTCGACGTCGCCAAGGACTCCGGCCTGCCGGTGACCAAGGCGCTTCGCCGCGCGGTGCACCAGGAGTACAACGAGAAGGGCGACGAAGTCTGGATCTCGCTCTGGGGCGGCAAGACCGACCAGTCCGCCATCGTGGTGTATGACGACAAGACCCTGAAGGTCAAGAAGGTGATCACCGATCCGAAGATGATCACCCCGACCGGCAAGTTCAACGTCTATAACACGGTGAAAGACATCTACTAAGCAACAATTCAGCAGCAAGACATCCCGGGGGCCTAGCGCCCCCGGATGTTTGTTGGGAACTGTTTTTGAATAGAGCGGGTATCCGAATGTCCGGCAATGATTCCTCTTTCGGCCGACTCTGGCGCGCCCTGCGCCGGCCCAGCGCCAAGTATTCCCTGGTGACTTTGCTGGTGGTCGGTTTCGTCGCCGGCATCGTTTTCTGGGGTGGCTTCAACACCGTGGTGGAGGCCACCAATACCGAGGCGTTCTGCATCGGCTGCCACGAGATGCGCGAAAACGTCTACGAGGAATACAAGAAGACCATTCACTACACCAACCGCACCGGGGTGCGCGCCGTCTGCTCGGACTGCCACGTGCCGAAGGAGTGGGGCCCGAAGATGCTGAGGAAGATCCAGGCCACGCGCGAGGTCTGGGGCAAGATCACCGGCAGCATCGACACGCGGGAGAAGTTCGAGGCCAAGCGGCTGGCGCTGGCGGAGAACGAGTGGAAGCGCATGAAGGCCAACAACTCGCTGGAATGCCGCAACTGCCACAGCATGGTGAGCATGGATCCGGAAAAGCAGAAGCAGCGCGCCCGCAAGCAGCACGAACTGGCGGCCAAGAGCGGGGAGACCTGCATCGACTGCCACAAGGGCATCGCCCACCAGAAGCCCCAGGGCATGAAGGAAGAGGACGAGTAACTCAGTTGCCGGTTGCCAGTGAGTATTTGCGAGGGTAGGGTTTGGCTGTTACTGGCAACTGACAACCGGGAACCGGCAACTTGAAAGACATCAGCCGCCGCCAGTTCCTGCGCGGCGATTTTTCCGGAAAGACCGCGACAGCGCCACGCCCGCCCTGGGCGCGGGCGGAAGCCGCCTTCGTCGCTGCCTGCACGCGCTGCTGCGACTGCGTCAATGTCTGCCCGCAGCACATCCTGGTGCTCGACAAGGACGCGCGCCCGACAGCGGATTTCGGCCGCGGCGAGTGTACCTTCTGCGGCAAGTGCGTCGAGGCCTGCATGCCGCGGGCGCTGGAGAAGGCGGAAGACGAGCCGCCCTGGAAGCTCAAGGCGCACATCCGAAACAACTGCCTGGCGAAAACCAATGTCGTCTGCCGCGCCTGCGGCGATGCCTGCCCGGCGCAAGCCATCCGCTTCAGCCCGCGGGTGATGTCCGCGGCGCAACCGGATGTAGATGCGGCGCTCTGCACCGGCTGCGGCGCCTGCTATGCACCCTGCCCGGCACAGGCAATCCGCATCGGCTGACTACTGAGCCGGCCCCGCCGCCGGGCCGCCCCAAGGCGGAGCCAGTCAATAGCATGGAGCAAAGCGAACAACCGTCACCCCCTTCCCCGGGAAGGGGGTTGGGGGGAAGGCTCTACTTCTCCGGATCCTGAATGGCGGTGAGATAGGCCAGGATGTCCTGGATGTCCTTCTCGGAGAGCTTGTTGAGGATGCCGACGGGGCCCTCCTCGTCGTGCGGCCGCTCGCCCTTGACGTAGCTGTCGGCCTGCTTCTTCAGGTAGTTGGTGTATTGCCCGATGAGCATGGGGAACTTGCCCCTGCCACGCCCGTCGCGACCGTGGCAGGAGTGGCACTCCTTCTGGTAGATGGTTTTGCCGTTCTCGATGTTGCCCTCGGCGCGCGGGATGATCATCACCTTTTCCACCGCCTCGAGGCGCGTCAAGGCGTCGTCGGTATCCTTGAACTCCGGCCACTTGGTCGGCAGCTGGATGGCGGCCAGATACTCCGACACCGCCTCGATGTCCTCGTCGGGCAGCTCACGCTCCTGCGTGTAGGGGTACATCGGAATGTTGATGCGCTTGCGCGCGCGGAACGACTTCAGCTGGTCCTTCAGGTAGGCGGCGCGCTGGCCGGCGATGCGCGGATACTCGCCGCGCTTGCCGCCCTGGCCGTGCTCGCCGTGACAGGCGGCGCAGACGCCGTTGATCTCCTTGCCCTTGTCCTCCTCCGCCGCGGATGCATGGGCCGCCGGCGCAGCTTCGGCGGCGGGCTTCGCCGCGGCCTTCGCCGGCGCCTTCTTCGGCGGCGCGGCCTGCGCGCCGGCAAGCAGCAGGACGAACAACAGGGGCAGCAGTCGGATCATCGGCCAGAAAAACGTCGCTGAACGCAGTCGGGCATTCTGCGCAAACGCCGCTCAGCGCGGCTTGATTGGCATCAAACGCCGCTTTCGAAACGGAACGGCACGCTGATGTTCTTGCGCTCCGCGGCGACCAGGACGGTCGCCTGCCACACCATCTTTCCGGTCACGCACACCGGCAGGGTCATCTCGCCGGCAAAGCGGCCGACGCCAGACTCCGCCAGCGCCAGATGATGCAGGCCCATGTTCATGTCCACGCCCTGGAAATCCACGCCCACCCGCTCGGCGCGCAATCCGTCGACCGTCACGCCCACGCGCACCGGGCCGGACGTCGTCACCGGCCTCGGATCGAGCGCCACTTCGAGGCGGCCGCCGCCTGGCAGCACGGCCGTGCAGGGCTGCCTGTCGAGCCGGCAGTCGTCGACCGGGGGCACCTGTACGTCGGCGCGCGGCAGCCAGAGCACGCCCAGCACGGCGACGGCCAGCATGGCCAGGATGGCGCCTATGGCGGGATAAGGAAAACTGTTGCGGCTCGGCGCCGCGGCGGATTCGTCCATGAGGCATTGTCGAGGCCCGGCCCGCCGTGCTTATTTGACATTCATCAAGGATTTGGCAGACGGAAAGCATAGAGTGGTGCGGCAAAGTGTCGCAGGGCGCTTGCCCCGGTTAAAATGTGCGTTCGGGGCTTCGTTCAGCCGAACGCCTTGGTTTGCAGTATGAAGGAAATTTTCAAGTTGCAGTCATCTAGGGAGAACCTCCATGATAAACACGAGTAAAAGGGCGCTGTCGCTGGTGCTCGCGGCCGGGATCGGCTTGACCGCCACCGCCGCGTTGTCGACAGAAACGCTGCAGGATGTCCTCAAGCGGCGCAATCTGTCGCAGCAGGATCTGCTGGCGGCGGCAAAAACCTACGTGCCGACCGGCAAGCGCGACGAATTCGTCACGTTCAGCTCGGGCGGCCAGAGCGGCCAGGTCATCGTGTACGGCGTGCCGTCGATGCGCATCCTCAAGTACATCGGCGTGTTCACCCCCGAGCCCTGGCAGGGCTACGGCTACGACGCCAACTCCAAGGCGGTGCTCGACCAGGGCAAGATCGACGGCAAGACGATCACCTGGGGCGACACGCACCACCCGGCGATCTCCGAGACCAACGGCGAGTACGACGGCCAGTTCCTCTTCATCAACGACAAGGCCAACCCGCGCCTGGCGGTGATCGACCTGCGCGACTTCGAGACCAAGCAGATCGTGGTCAACCCGATCTACAAGTCCGAGCACGGCGGCGCCTTCGTCACCACCAACACCGAGTACGTCATCGAGGCGGCGCAGTACCCGGCCCCGCTGGAGAACAAGAAGTTCTACCCGCTCGAGGAAATGAACGAGAAGTACCGCGGCGGCGTGACCTACTGGAAGTTCGACCGCAAGGAAGGCCGCATCGTGCCGAAGGACTCCTTCTCCTTCGAACTGCCGCCCTACTGGCAGGACCTGTCGGACGCCGGCAAGGGCCCGTCGGAAGGCTGGGCCTTCACCAACTCGTTCTGCGCCGAGCGCTACGTCGGCGGCATCGAGAAGGGCCGTCCGCCCTATGAAGCGGGCTGCTCGGCAAAGGACACCGACTACCTGCACGTGATGAACTGGAAGAAGGCCGCCGAGGTCGTCAAGGCCGGCAAGGCGAAGAAGATCAACGGCCACAACGTCATCCCGATCGACGTGGCGGTGAAGGAAGGCCTGCTCTTCCTCGTGCCCGAGCCGAAGAGCCCGCACGGCGTGGACGTCACCCCGGACGGCAAGTACATCGTCGTCGGCGGCAAGCTCGACACGCACGCCTCGGTGTACAGCTTCGAGAAGATCCAGGCCGCCATCAAGGCCGGCAAATTCGAGTCGAAGGACCCGTACGGCATTCCCGTGATCGGCATGAAGGACGCGCTGCACGTGCAAGTGCCGCTCGGCCTCGGCCCCCTGCACACGCAGTACGACTCCAAGGCCTGCGTCGCCTACACTTCGCTGTACGTCGACTCGCAGGTCGCCAAGTGGGACTACTGCGCGGGCAAGGTGCTCGACAAGCTCTCCGTGCACTACAACATCGGTCACCTGATGACCATGGAGGGCGATTCGACCAAGCCGGCCGGCAAGTATCTCGTCGCGCTGAACAAGCTGGCGATCGACCGCTTCGTGCCGGTCGGTCCGCTGCATCCGCAGAACCACCAGCTGATCGACATCAGCAACGACAAGATGCAGCTCCTCTACGACATGCCGCTGCCGCTGGGCGAGCCGCACTACGCGGTTTCCATTGCCGCCAGCAAGCTCAAGCCGGGCGTGCGCTACAAGGTCGGCACCGACAGCCGCACCGACAAGCCGCATCCGGGCGCCGTCCGCGCCGGCGAGGAGCGCACCGAGAAGAAGGGCAACAAGGTCACGGTCTGGGGCACGCTGATCCGCTCGCACATCACGCCCGAGACGATCGAGGTCGACGTCGGCGACGAGGTGACGATCCACCTGACCAACCTCGAGCGCGCCCAGGACGAGACCCACGGCTTCACCGTGTCGACCTACAACGTGCATGCCTCGATCGAGCCGGGCAAGACCGTCTCGGTCAAGTTCAAGGCGGACAAGGAAGGCGTCTATCCCTACTACTGCACGGAGTTCTGCTCCGCCCTGCACCTCGAGATGATGGGCTACCTGCTCGTCAAGCCGAAGGGCTGGAAGCCGACCAAGGTCGGCCTGGCCAAGGGCACCTACACCGAAGCCGACTACAAGGCGACGGTGAAGAAGGTGGCCGACACCCAGGCGATCATCGATTCCGTGGTGGCCTACATCACCAGCGTCAACTACAAGGACTTCCCGGACGTCGTGGCGATGGTGGAAGACGCCTTCGACCAGCTCGGCAAGACCAAGGGCCTGAAGGAGAAGCACGAGGCGTTCGCCGCCAAGAAGGACTGGGAGCAGGCCAACCTGTGGGCCGAACAGATCTGGCAATACCAGGTCAAGACGGCCGACCTGGGACTGCGCGCCAAGACCTATCTCGAGCAGAACGGCGCCAAGAAGATCAAGTAAGTCGATCTTCCGCTAGACCCGCAACGGGGGGCATGGCAACATGCTCCCCGTTTTTATCCAAATACAGGAGACCCGCATGAAACGCATTTCCATGATCGCCGTGCTGGCCGGACTGACTTTCGGCGCCGGCAACGCCCTCGCCCTCGACGGCGCCAAGCTCTACCAGGAGAAGACCTGCGTCGCCTGTCACGGCAAGGACGGCAAGAAGACACTCACGCCGAACTATCCGAAGGTCGCCGGGCAGAACGCCGCCTATGCCGAGCAGCAGATGAAGGACATCAAGAGCGGCGCCCGCGCCAACGGCCAGAGCGCCGCCATGAAGGGCGTCATGCATCTGGTCAACGACGCGGAAATCAAGGCCCTCGCCGAGTATCTGGCCAAGCTGAAATAAGATCGCCGCATCCTGAAACGGCCACCTCAGGGCGGCCGTTTCCCATTGACGCAAGTCAATGTGCCTTTTGCCCTTTCCCGGATAATTCAGGCATTTCTAATATTCCATTACAGGAGACGCACATGAAGAACGTCGTTCTCTCCATCACCCTCGCCCTGACCGCCGCCGCCGCGCTGGCCGCCGATCCGCGCCAGGCGCCGAAAGCCGCCGGCATCGAGTCCAAGGATTACCAGTGGGCAAAGATGGAAGGCGAGTTGAAGGAAGCGCTGGCCAAGAAGGGCGACGTCAAGCGCGGTCTGGATACCTACGAGATCTGCGGCGCCTGCCACCTGCCCAACGGCGCCGGCCGTCCCGACGGCACCTTCCCGCAGCTCGCCGGACAGCACACCACGGTGCTGATCAAGCAGATGGCCGACATCCGCATGGGCCTGCGCGACAATCCGACGATGTATCCCTTCGCCAAGGAAATGACCGACCCGCAGGACCTCGCCGATACCTCGGCCTACATCCAGGGCCTGTGCATCCCGGTCGACCACGGCGTGTATGAAGGCAAGGACGCCAAGGAGATGGTCGCCAAGGGCAAGGATCTCTACGAGAAGCAATGCCTTGAGTGCCACGGCAAGAACGGCGAGGGCAACAAGGAGAAGTTCTATCCCGTCATCGCCGGCCAGCACTACAAGTACCTGTTGCGCCAGATGACCGAGATCCGCGACGGCCACCGCCGCAACGCCAATCCGGACATGGTAAAGGTCATCAAGCCCTACACCAACGACCAGCTGGTGGCGATCTCCGCCTACCAGGCCAGCCTGGCCATGCCCGGCGCCATGTGCAAGCCGAAGGCCGCTGCCAAGGGCAAGAAGAAATAATAAGCCGCATCCGCCGCCGCCCGCCCGACCGGGCGGCGGGCATCCAAAGCCGCTCGGCCGGACTTGCCCCGGCCATGGGCGGCACCGCCCGACAGAGAATCGATCATGCCAGTCCAGAAAAGCCCGAACCTGCTCGTAGCCGCATTGACCGGCATCGCCCTCGTCGCCATGGTCGCCGCCTACTTCGCGCCGATCTGGTGGGTGTCGCTCACCGCGCCGAACTACCCGAAAGACGCCTTCCCCGACGGCATCCGCATCCACTTTCATTTCGACGGGGTGTATAACGGCTGCAAGGCCGCCGGCGCCGGCACGCGCATGGCCGAAGAGATCCTCCAGAAGGATATCTCGCACGAAGACGAGCGCTGGAATCCGATCCTCGACAAGGGCAAGAAAGTCGACAAGGGCGCCCAGGGCCTCGACTGCGTGCACGAGATGAACACCATCAACCACTACGTCGGCATGTTCCCCATCGCCACCGGCGCGCCGGTGGAGAAGCCGCTGGCGAAGTTCTTCTTCGCCTTCTTCGCCACCATGATGGTGGCCTTCGCCGTGACGCGGAAAAAACTGCGCCTCGTCGTCCTCGGCATCGGTTTCGCCGCCACCGCCGCCTGGATGCTGGTCGACCAGTACGCGCTCGGTCACCTCGAAATCCATATCAAGGAGTACATGCGCGAGACGGGCTACTTCTTCCGCGAGCCGGACCGCGTCAAGGCCTGGGGCGACAACGTGCGCGCGATCACCCACATCGTCATCGCCGGCCTCATCCTCGTCATGGCGGCGGTCGTCGCCGGCGTGGCGAAGCTGCGCAACTTCCAGCTCCTGCTGGTGCTGGTGCCGGCCCTGCTGCCGCTGTTCTTCGTCGTCACCTATGCCGGCTGGCTGTGGTTCTTCGGCCACAACCTGCACCCCTGGGGCGCGTTCACCGTGAAACCGTTCATGCCGACCGTCTTCGGCGAGGGCAAGGTGGCGCAGTTCTCCACCTACTCGTACCCCTACTGGGGCTATGCCCTGCTGATCCTGATGTTCGTCACGCTGATGCCGGCGCTGCTCATCCGCCGCAAGCAGCTGCGCGAAGGCGCGGCGGAGTAAGTCGGTGAAAAGGGCTGCGGCGCTGCTGGCCCTGCTCGTCGCGGCCGCGGCGCTCGGCGACGGCGAGGATACTCCGCGCAAGGTCGATGCTTCCGCCCACGGCGGCGTGCGCGCCGAGGTCGACCGCCCCAAGCCGGTCTTCCTGCTCTATGAGCGCGACAAGCGCATCCATGGCCTGAAGCCCTTCCAGGAACTCGTCGACGCCGCGCCCGCCGGCTCGACGCTGAAACCGCCGCCCGGCGCCTATGCCGGCCCGGTGCGCCTGACCAAGGCGCTGACGATCGACGGCGGCGGCCAGGTCGTCATCGACGCCGGCGGCAAGGGCACCGTGTTCTCGCTGGAGACGAACGACGCCGTGCTGCGCGGACTGACTTTGCGCGGCTCGGGCGACTCGCACGACACCGACGACGGCTGCCTCGACGTGCGCGGCCACCGCAACGTCATCGAGCGGCTCGTCATCGAGGACTGCCTGTTCGGCATCGACCTGAAGCAGTCGAACAAGAACCTGGTGCGCGAGAACCGCATCTCTTCCAAGCCGCTTCCGCTCGGCGTGCGCGGCGACGCGCTGCGCCTGTGGTACAGCCGCGACAACCGCGTCGAGGGAAACGACATCTCCGATTCGCGCGACATGGTGGCCTGGTACTCGCACGGCAACGTCATCCGCGGCAACACCAGCCGGCGCAGCCGCTACTCGATCCACTTCATGTTCGCCACCTACAACCTGGTCGAGGGCAACCGCTTCTACGACAACGCCGTCGGCGTCTACCTGATGTACACCGAGGGCGTGCACGTCAAGCACAACCTGATCTCGCATGCCACCGGCGCCACCGGCATGGGACTCGGCTTCAAGGAGGCCTCCGACGCCATTATCGAAGGCAACGAGATCATCTACTGCGCCGTCGGCGTGCATTCCGACCTCTCGCCCTTCCAGCCCGACACGAAGATCGAGTTCCGCAACAACCGCATCGCCTACAACGGCATCGGAATGATGTTTACCTCCGAATTGGGCGGCAACGTCGCCACCGGCAACGTCTTCGAGGGCAACCTCACCCACGTCGCCCAGGCCGGGCGCAACACCGGCGGGCTGAACGAATGGCGCGGCAATTACTGGGACGATTACCAGGGCTTCGACCGCAACCGCGACAACGTCGGCGACACCGCCTACGAGCTGTACGCCTTCGCCGACCGCATCTGGATGGAGATCCCGCAAGCGCGCTTCTTCAAGACCTCGCCGGCGCTCGAACTGCTCGACTTCCTCGAGCGCCTGGCCCCCTTCTCCTCGCCCGACCTCATGCTAAAGGACGAGAAGCCTCGCTTCCGCAAGGAGGAAAGGAAGACATCATGAGTAACGAAAACAAGACGGACGAACCGCCCGTTCCGGCCGAAAAACCGGCCGGCAAGCCCAAGCCGCCACCGCTCTCGCGCGCCAAGCGCCAGGAACTGCGGCGAAAGTTTCTGCGCACCCTGCTGCTCACCGGCGGCATCGTCGGCGCCGGCCTGTCGGGTTTCCTGCCGCTGGTCTATGCGCGCAAGCCGCGCCTGCGCCCGCCCGGCGCCCTGGACGAAAAGGATTTCCTCGCCTCCTGCATCAAGTGCGGGCAATGCGTACAGGTCTGTCCGGTGCAGGCCATCAAGCTGGCCGACCTGATCGACGGCGTCGGCGTCGGCGCGCCCTACATCGACGCGCGCAGCCAGGCCTGCGACTTTTCCTGCGATGCGGTGCAGTGCGTTCTCGCCTGCCCGACCGGCTCGCTCACCTACAACAAGCCGGCCTTCATGCCGGTGCGGCCGGGCGCGCAGCTTGCCGCCAAGCCGATTCTCATCCCCAAGGAAAAGGATCCGGAGCCGACGCTCAATCTGAGCGAACGCATGGGCGTGGCGCGCCTGACGCGGCCCGAGATGTGCCTGGCGATCAAGGGCAAGGGCTTCAAGGGCCCGGCGCGCGGCCACAGTTTCCGCGGCAAGATGCGCTACATGCGCATCGACCGCTGGAAGCCGGTTCCCATTGCCGAGGTGCGCTACGAGGTCGAGGAATGCGACCTGTGCGTGCGCGAGTGCCCGATCAAGGGCGCCATTTCCATCGAGACGGTGTACGCGCCCGACGGCACGCAGCGCAAGTCGCCGGTGGTGCACGAGCCCTGCGTCGGCTGCGGCGTCTGCGAGATGATCTGTCCGACCGAGCCGGTCAGCATCGAAATCGTGCCGAGGGAGGTCTGGAGAGCATGAACACTTTTCTGAGAAAGCGTTTCCTCGAGCAGATCCTGGTAATGTTCGGCCGCGAGCCGAGGAAGCCGGAAGCCGTCAGCGAAGAGGCGCGGCAGATTCACCTCGTCAAACGCACCACCAACAAGGAGAAGCTGCAGGCCGCGGCGGCGCACGCCGAGGCGCACATGAACACCTCGCACAAGTGGCGCAACCGGCGCTGGATCACCCTGGCGCTGGTCAACCTGTTCTTCGTCTTCTCGTATTACTTCGACGTCCAGATCCTGGAAGGGGCGCTCACCGCCTCGCGCTTCATCGGCTTTCATCTCATCGACCTCAATTCCGCCCTGCAGGTGATGCTCGCCCACAAGCACATCATCACCAACCTGCTGATCGGCACCGCCACCGTGCTGGTGCTGTGGATCCTCTTCGGCGGGCGTTCCTTCTGCTCCTGGGTCTGTCCCTACCACCTGCTCGCCGAGTGGGCGGAGAAGATCCACCTCCGGCTGATGAGGGAAAAGCTGGTCACCGACGCGCCGGTCGACCGGCGGCTGCGCACGGTGTTCTGGATCGTCTTCGCGCTATTGGCGGTGGCCACCGGCTACACGGTGTACGAGGCCATCTCGCCCACCGGCATCGTCTCGCGCGCCCTCATCTACGGCCCCGGCCTGGCCCTGCTCTGGGTGCTGGCGCTGCTGGTGTTCGAGGTCTTCTTCGTGCGCCGCGCCTGGTGCCGCTACGCCTGCCCGATCGGACTCACCTACGGCGTCGTCGGCATCTTCACCCCGCTGCGCATCAAGTACACCCTGGAGAGCTGCTTCCACGAGGGCAACTGCCGCAAGGTCTGCCTGGTGCCGCATGTCCTCGACACCGTGATCAAGGGTCGCGCCGTGCACACCGAAGTGCCGATCGGCCCCGACTGCACGCGCTGCGGCCTCTGCGTGGACGTCTGCCCGACCGGCTCATTGACCTTCGACGTGAAGGGGCTTTCCAAGCTGCTGTGACCGTATAATTCACCCCTTCATGATTCACTTCCAGAACGTCTCCAAGACCTTCAAGCGCAACCGCGTCCTCGACGGCATCGGCCTCGACATCGCCCTCGGCGAGCGCGTCGCCCTGATCGGCTCCAACGGCGCCGGCAAGACGACGCTGATCCGCTGCCTGCTCGGCGAGTACACCCACGAGGGCGAGGTCGCCATCGACGGCATGGCCCCGCGCACACGACGCACCGAGGTGCTGGCGAAGGTCGGCTTCGTGCCGCAGCTGCCGCCGCCGCTGAAAATGCCGGTCGGCCAGCTGATCGGCTTCGCCGCCGCGCTGTGCGGCTCGGACGAGAAGCGCATCGCCGCAATCGCCGGGCGCCTCGGCCTCGACGCCGAGAAAGTGCGCCAGCAGCCCTTCGTCAAGCTCTCCGGCGGGCAGAAGCAGAAGATCCTCATCGCCATCGCGCTCGGCCGCGACGCCAAGGTGCTGGTGATGGACGAGCCGGCCGCCAACCTCGATCCGGAAGCGCGCAAGATCTTCTTCGAGCTGCTCGCCGAGCGCCAGGACAGCGCCACCATGCTCATCTCGAGCCACCGCCTCAACGAGGTGGCGAGCCTGGTGAATCGCGTCGTCGAGCTCGACATGGGCCGCGTGGTGCTCGACGACCGCGTCGCCGACGACGTCTCGCTCTCGGGGCTGCTCGACTGCCGCATCCGTGTCAAGCGCGCCGAGCCCGCCTTCGCCAAGGCGCTCGCCGCCTGGGATTTCCGTTCCTCCGCCGACGGGCTGGAATGGACCGGCGAGGTGGCCGGCCCCGACCGCCTGCGCTTCCTCGGCATGACCAGCCGCTACGTCGCCCTGATCGCCGACCTCTCCTTCAGCGAGACGGAAAAAGTCAGCCCCGCGGAGACGGCGGCATGATGCGGCGGCGCGAATTCCTGCATCTGACTGCCGGCGGCGCCCTCGCCGCTGCCCTCGGCGCCTGCGGCAAAAAGGGCAACTGGCCGGAAGGCATGGCCGAGATCAAGTGGGACCGCGACACCTGCGTCCGCTGCAACATGGTGATCTCCGACCCGCGCTTCGCCGCCGAGTTGCGCGGCGGCGAGAAGGACGCCGTCTTCAAGTTCGACGACATCGGCTGCCTCGTCTTCTGGCTGCGCGACAAGGCGGCGCTGCACCCGTGGATGGCGGCGCCCGCTACCCGCATGTGGGTGGCCGACTCGACCGACATGCGCGGCACGACCTGGCTCGACCCGCGCGCGGCGCACTACCTCGGCGGGCGGCTCTCGCCGATGGGCTACAATTTCGCCGCGGTGCGCGATGCCGTCCCGCAGAGCCTGACTTTTGAAGCGATGCGAGAGCAAATTCTCGCCAAAGGCAAATGAAGGAACTCTGGCTCACCGCGAAGCTGGACATCGTCGAATCGCTGCGCGCGCGCTGGTTCGCCATCTACTGCCTGATCTTCGGCGGGCTGGTGGCGCTGCTCTTCGTCTTCGGCCTGACCGAGTCGCGCGTGCTCGGCTTCATCGGCCTGTCGCGCCTGCTCGTCACCTTCATCCAGCTCACCATGGCGATTTTGCCGATCTTCGTGCTGATCACCACGGTGCGCTCGGTGGCGGGCGACCGCGAGGCCGGCGTCTTCGAGTACCTGCTCTCGCTGCCGGTCGGGCTGGCCGCCTGGTTCTGGGGCAAGATCCTCGGCCGCTATTTGATGATTTTCCTGCCGGTGTTCGCCGCCATGGCCGGCTCGGTCGGCTGGGCACTGATCCGCGGCATCGAAGTGCCCTGGGGCATGTTCGGCTACTACACGCTGCTGCTGGCCACCATGGGCTGGTGCTTCCTTGGCCTCGGCATGCTGGTCTCCGCCATCGCGCGCAGCACCGACGTCGCCCAAGGCCTGGCCTTCATGGTCTGGCTGACGCTGCTGCTGTTCCTCGACCTGATCCTGCTCGGCGTCATGATCCAGGGCCAGGTGGCGCCGGAGGTGGCGGTGGGCATCGCGCTGGCCAACCCGCTGCAGGTGTTCCGCACGGCGGCGCTGGCGCTGTTCGACCCGCAGCTCATCGTGCTCGGTCCCTCGGCCTTCGTCATCCTCGACACCTTCGGCGCGACCGGCTACAAGGTCTTCGCCGTGCTCTACCCGACCGTCGTCGGCGCGCTGGCGGCGCTGGCCGGCTACCTGGTCTTCCGGCGCGGCGATCTCCCCTGATGCGGTTGCTCTTCCTGCTTGCCTGCCTCGTTGCCGCACCAGCCTGGGCGCAGGGCTCGGCCGACGCGCTGTTCGCCGCCACCCTGCACGATTTCGACGACAAGCCCTTCGCACTCGAACAGTTGCGCGGCAAGCCGCTCATCGTGAACTTCTGGGCGCGCTGGTGCGGGCCCTGCCGCAAGGAGATCCCCGAACTCGCCGCCGCGCACGACCAGTACGCGAAGCGCGGCCTCGTCGTCGTCGGCATCGCCCTCGACGACAAGCTCGAGGCGACGAAGGATTTCGCCAAGGCCTACGAGATGCGCTACACGGGACTGCTCGCCAAGGAGGGCGGCATCGCCCTGATGCAGGCCAGCGGCAATCCGAAGGCGGTGGTGCCGTTCACCCTCGTCATCGACCGCAAGGGCAACGTCATCGGCAGTAAACTGGGCGCCATGAACCACGAGGAAATCGAAGCCGCCGCGAAACAGCTTCTTGGAGCAAAATGATGCCGCCGCCGATGGAGCCCACGCTCGCCGCCTTCCCCAACCCCTTCCTGCGCTACTTCGCCGCGACGCGGCCGCCCTTCCTCAGCGTCACCTTCGCCGCCTGTCTCGTCGGCCTGGCCACGGCCGCGGCGGACGGCGCCATGCTGCGCCCGGCGGCGGCCTTCTTCACCGTCTTCTTCGCCCTCGTGGCGCACGCCGGCATCAACGTGCTCAACGACTACTACGACGCGTTGAACGGCACCGACGCCGCCAACACCGAGCGCCAGTTCCCCTTCACCGGCGGCAGCCGCTTCATCCAGAACGGCGTGCTCGGCCTGCGCGCGGCCGGCGTCTTCGGCTATGCCCTGCTCGCGGCGGTGATACCCGCCGGCCTGTGGCTGGCGTGGACCTCGGCCAACGGACTCATCCTGATCGGCCTGGCCGGGCTGTTCGTCGGCTGGGCCTACTCGGCGCCGCCCTTCAAGCTGATGAGCCGAGGGCTCGGCGAAGCGGCGGTGGCCTGCGGCTGGCTCATCGTCGTCGTCGGCGCCGACTACGTGCAGCGCGGCGCCTTCTCGGCGCTGCCCTTCGTCGCCGGCCTGCCCTATGCGCTGCACGTCGCCAACGTGCTCTACATCAACCAGTTCCCCGATTACAAGGCGGACCTCGCCACCGGCAAGCGCAACTGGGTGGTGCGGCTGGGCCCCGGGCGCGCGCGCTACGGCTACCCGCTCGTCGTCGGCATCGCCTATGGCTGGCTGATCGGCGCAGTCGCGCTGGGCGCGCTGCCGTGGACGGCGCTCGCCGCGCTCGTCGCGCTGGCGCCGGCGCTGGCCGCGACGAAGGGCCTGCTGGCGCTCGCCGCGCAACCGGCGCAACTCGTGCCGGCCATCCGCGCCACCATCGGCGCTGCCATGCTGCACGGCATCCTGCTCGCCGTCGGCCTGGCCGCGGCGCGTCTCGTCATTTGAGGCAAGGATGGCCGCCTACGTCATCGGCCGCATCGCGGTGAAGGACCTGCGGAAGTGGGAAAGCTATCGCAGCCGGGTGTCGGAGACGCTGGCGCCCTGGCAGGCGGAAGTGGTGTTTCGCGGCAAGCCCTTCGCCGCCTTCAGCGGCGCGATCGACCACAGCGACGTCGTCGTGCTGCGCTTTGCCGATGCCGCGGCCGCGCGCGCATGGTTCGACTCGCCGGCTTACCAGGCGCTGATCCCGCTGCGCGAGGAAGCGGCCGACGTCACGCTCATCGCCTACGAATCCTGAAGGCAAAAAAAAAGGCCGCGACCGGCACTGCCGGTCACGGCCTGCGTGATTACTGCAAGCGGCGCGAAGGGTCGTCCGGCTTACTTCTGGATGCTGCCGACGAAATTCGTCTCGACCAGCGGCTTGGCGTCCACCTGCGGCACGTGGCAAGTATTGCACTGGTAGCGGTCCATGAGTAGCGTCTTCTTCATGCCGTCCTTGCTGAAGGCGAGGTGGCTGTCGCCGAGTTTGGGCGCCTGTTTTTCGCGGTATTTCTCGATACTGTGGCAATCCATGCACTGGTTTTCCGCGACGGTGATTTCGTCGAAGTTGTCGACAGCGTGGGGCACCAGGGGCGGCTGCCCCTTGATAGTGCGATCGATCGGCTTCTGCAGACCGGGCTTCTTGCCCATGTAAACAAAATGCGCGGCAGGCGCCTGGTCGGCGGCGGCCGTATCCGACCCGCGCAACGCCGCCACGCCCCCGTATTGGGCGCACCCGTACAACACCGCCGCAAGAACGGCTGCCAGACCAATCGTGACGGACCTTTTCATGATCGTCTCCCTTCGCGTATAAAGTTAATCGAACTTACCTCTTGCCTTCATGCCGCCGGCGCAATTCTCTTCGCCGACGGAGAAATTTTTTCCACCTTGTCGCCGAAACGCGTGCCGAAAACGAACACGTCCTTCGAGCAGACATCGATGCAGCGCCCGCAATTCGTGCAGTTGGCGGCCAGGATCGCCGGTCCCGCGCCATCCACGCCCTTCAGCGCCGGGCGGATCACCTGCGGCTCGGGGCAGACGGCAAAGCAGTCCATGCAATCGTTGCAGGCCTCGCGTTGCGGCAGCCTGATGCGCAGCAGCGAAAGCTTGCCGATCAGGCTGTAGAACGCGCCGACCGGACAAAGACGGCCGCACCAGCCCTGGCGCATCACGAACAGCTCGAACAGGAACACCGCGAGCACCACCGCCCAGGCGAAACCGACGCCGAAGAACAGGCCGCGGTGCAGCATCGACACCGGATTGACCATTTCCCAGGCGATCGTGCCGGTCACGGCGGCGACGACCAGGGTCATGCCGAGAATCCAGTAGCGCGCGCTGCGCGACAGGTGCGCCCCGCCCTTCAGTCCCAGCCGCGTGCGCAGCCAGCTGGCAAGGTCGCTCACCAGGTTGACCGGACAGACCCAGGAACAATAGCTGCGCCCGCCGACCAGGAAGTAGAACACGACGACGATGGCGACGCCGATCCAGGCCAGTTGCTCGGGCGTCTTCCCCGCCACCAGCATCTGCGCGAGCAAATAGGGATCGGTGAGCGGCAGCAGATTCAGGGTATAGCTGAAGTTGAGGTTGCCCTTGACGATCCACCAGCCGAACCACGGCCCGACGAGGAACAGCAGCAGGATGCCGATCTGGCTGATGCGGCGCAGGAACAGCCACTTGTGGGCGGCCAGCCAGCCCTTGGCGGCGATCGCCTCGGCGCCGATTCTGTTGGGCGGGGCGTTCACAGCTTGTTCCCCTGCAAGGCCTTGAGCGCCGGCGCCGGCGGGGCGGCGTCCGACGACGGCGGCATGTCGGGAACCACCTTGCCGGAGCGGTGATCGTATTTCAGGCCTTCCGGCGTGTGGTAGCGGTGCTCGACGTCCGGCGTCACCAGGCTGCCGCCCGCTTTCTCCTTCTCGACCCAGCCGAGGCGGTAGTGGGCGGACAACTGGCCCTTGGCCACGTAGATCGGCAGAACCTTGATCGCGGCAATCGCCGTCGGGCAGGCCTTCTCGCACAGACCGCAGCCGGTGCAGTGCTCGGAATGCACCACCGGGATGAACAGCGTATGCGCACCGGTGCGGGTGTTGGACTGCGGAGCGAGGGTGATCGCCTTGTCGAGCACCGGGCAGACGCGATAGCAGATGTCGCAGCGCAGGCCGAGGAAGTTGAGGCAGGTTTCCTGGTCGACCAGCACCGCCAGGCCCATTTTTGCCTTGGTGATGTCCTTCAGCGAGTGATCCAGCGCGCTGGTCGGACAAGCCTTCACGCAGGGGATGTCCTCGCACATTTCGCAGGGCGCCTGGCGCGCCACGAAGTACGGGGTTCCCGTCGGCATCGGGTCTTCCGGCTTGGCCAGATGGAGCATGTGGTAGGGACAGTCGCGCACGCACATGCCGCAGCGGATGCAGGCGGCGGAAAATTCGGGCTCGGGCAGGGCGCCCGGCGGGCGCAGGGCGGCAGGGGGCAGCGCGGTGGCGTTCCGCGCATAGAGTCCGACACCCAGTCCCAGCAGACTGACGCCGCACGCCATGCGGGCGGAATCGAACAGAAACTGCCGCCGCGCCTGCGAGGAGGCGGGCGCCTTCCTGGGCTTTTCGGTATCCATGATGCGTGCCGGGCTGCGTCTCCCGTCGGACGGCCCATGCGGGTCGCCCGCCGTCGCGCTCCCTGATGCCTTGTCGGATTACGCCTTGACGATCTTCACCGCGCACTTCTTGAAGTCCGTCTCTTTCGAGATCGGGCAGGTGGCGTCGAGCGTCAGCTTGTTCACCAGGCGGTGTTCGTCGAAGAAGGGGATGAAGACCATCCCTTCCGGCATCTTGTTGCGGCCGCGTGTGCTCACGCGCAGGGCGACCTCGCCGCGGCGGGTGACGGCCTTGACCGCGTCGCCGTTCTTCAGGCCGCGCTTCTCGGCGTCCTTCGGGTGCATCCACACCGGGGCGTCCGGGAAGGCGCGGTAGAGCTCGGGCACGCGGCGCGTCATGGAGCCGGTATGCCAGTGCTCGAGCACGCGGCCGGTGCACAGCCAGAGGTCGTATTCCTTGTCCGGCATCTCGGCGGCCGGCTGGTAGGGCAGGGCGAAGATCCAGGCCTTGCCGTCCTCGCGGCCGTAGAAGCGCACGCCTTCGCCGGCCTTGACATAGGGGTCATAGCCCTCGCGGAAGCGCCACAGGGTTTCCTTGCCGTTCACCACCGGCCAGCGCAGTCCGCGCACCTTGTGGTAGTGGTCGAACTCGCCCATGTCCTTGCCCTTGCCGAGCGTGAAGGTGCGGTATTCCTCGAACAGGCCCTTCTGCACGTAGTAGCCGAAATGCTCGTTCTCGTCGGTGGTGTAGCCCGCCCAGGCGTGCGCATTGGTCTTGGCGGCCTCTTCCTTCGGGAACTTGTTGACCTGACCGTTGGCGAACAACACCTCGTAGAGGGTCTTGCCCTTCAGTTCGGGCGCCTTGGCGAGCAGATCGGCCGGCCACACCTCGTCGGTCTTGAAGCGCTTGGAGAACTCCATGATCTGCCAGAGATCGGACTTGCAGTCGCCCGGCGCCTTGACCTGCTGGCGCCAGAACTGGCCGCGCCGCTCGGCGTTGCCGAAGGCGCCTTCCTTCTCCATCCAGGACGCGCAGGGCAGGATCAGGTCGGCCGCCATGGCCGAGACGGTCGGATAGATGTCGGACACCACCACGAAGGCCTTCGGGTTGCGCCAGCCGGGATAGATCTCGCCGTTGATGTTCGGGCCGGCCTGCATGTTGTTGGTGGTGGTGGTCCAGTAGAAGCCGATCTTGCCGTCCTTGAGCATGCGCGACTGCAACACGGCGTGGTAGCCGATGCGCGCGGGAATCGTGCCGTCCGGCAGTTTCCAGATCTTCTCGGAAATCTCGCGGTGCTTCGGATTCATCACCACCATGTCGGCGGGCAGGCGGTGGGCGAAGACGCCGACCTCGCGCGCCGTGCCGCAGGCCGTCGGCTGGCCGGTGAGCGAGAAGGGGCTGTTGCCCGGCTCGGAGATCTTGCCGACCAGCAGGTGGATGTTGTAGTTCATGTTGTTCACCCAGGTGCCGCGGGTGTGCTGGTTGAAGCCCATGCACCAGAACGACGTGACCTTGATCTTCGGGTCGGCGTAGGTCTTCGCCAGCAGCTCGAGCTTGTCCTTCGGCACGCCGGAGATTTCGTGGGTCTTCTCGAGCGTGTATTCCGAAACGAACTTGGCGAACTCCTCGAAGCTGATCGGCTTGGACGCATTCGGGTCGCCCTTGGGCTTGCCGTCCGGGCCGGGATAGCCGTTGTTGTTCGCCACCTGCTCGAGCGGATGGTTGGGGCGCAGGCCGTAGCCGATGTCGGTCACGCCCTGGCGGAAGAGGGCGGTCTTGGCGACGAAGTCCTTGTTCACCGCGCCGGACTGGATGATGTAGTTGCAGATGTAGTTCTGGATCGCCAGGTCGGACTGCGGCTTGAAGATCATCTCGTTGTCCGCCAGCTCGCAGGAGCGGGTACCGAAGGTGGACAGCACATGGAACTTGACGTGCTTGGCGGTCAGGCGGCGGTTGGTCATGCGCGACCACAGCACCGGGTGCATCTCGGCCATGTTCGAGCCCCACAGCACGAAGGCGTCGGCGTGCTCGATGTCGTCGTAGCAGCCCATCGGCTCGTCCATGTTGAAGGTGCGCATGAAGGCGGCCACGGCGGAGGCCATGCAGTGGCGCGCATTCGGGTCGATGCTGTTGGAGCGGAAGCCGGCCTTCCAGAGCTTGACGGCGGCATAGCCTTCCCAGATCGTCGCCTGGCCGGAACCGAACATGGAAACGCCGAACGGCCCCTGATCGGGGTTCTTCATCGTTTCCTTGACCTTCTGCGCCATGATGTCGAAGGCCGCATCCCAGGAAACCGGGGCGAACTCGCCGTTCTTGTCGAACTTGCCGTCCTTCATGCGCAGCAGCGGCTTGGTCAGGCGGTCCTTGGCGTACAGCATCTTCGCCAGGAAGTAGCCCTTGATGCAGTTCAGGCCGCTATTCACCGGGCAGTCCGGGTCGCCCTGGGTGGCGACGATGCGGCCATCCTTGACGCCGACCAGCACGCCGCAGCCCACGGCGCAGTAGCGGCAGACGCCCTTGTCCCAGCGGATGCCGTCGGCGGCCTGCTGGGCAAGCGCTTCCTTGGCGGGAAGGGAAATGCCGGCGGCGGTAGCGGCGGCAACGGCCGCATTCGCCTTGATAAAGTCACGACGCGTCAGTTTCATTTCAGGCCTCCTTCTCAGGATCGGATTCGAATTGATGAAAAACCATGGCGCACGACAGCACGCCCTCGGTCGCGTTGATGCGGTCGAAGGTGCCGGTGGTGTCGCCGTCGGTTTCGCTTTCGATGGTGACGACGAGCCTGCCGTCGTCTGTGGCGGCGTGGATCTCCACGCCGGGGATCTGCTCGAGGTTGCCGCGCACCGACAGGATCTCGGTCGGCTTGGCGTGCACGATGATGCTGGAAATATTCATGCGTCTTGCGGAAAATGCGTCTGCCCTAACGGGGCACGAACGTCATGCTAGGCCAGTCGATGCTCGAGACGTATTGATAAATGTCAATTTTGAAATCAAATTTCAAGGCTCAAGGAACAGCGCGCCTTATTCCGCCATCGAAGCGATGATTGTTCGGCCCGCGTGTTACAGTTTCGTCGACTGTTTTGGTCAACCATTCACCCCATGAAGCATGCCCTGGCCCTGCTGACCTTCGCGCTGAACCTGTTCGCGCCGGCGCACGCCGCCGAGGCGCCCGGCGTCGCCGCGGCGGCCGACCTCAAGTTCGCCCTGAGCGAAATCGCCGCCGCGCATGCACGCGCCGGGGCCGTCCCGCCGAGACTGACTTTCGGCTCCTCCGGCATCTTCCGCCGCCAGATCGCGCAGGGCGCGCCCTTCGAGCTGTTCCTCTCCGCCGACGAGGCCTATGCCGAGGCGCTCATTCAGGAAGGCCGCGCCGAGGGGCCGGGCGCGCTGTATGCCATCGGCCGCATCGCGCTCTACCTGCCCAACGGCTCGCCGGTGAAGGCCGACAGCAAATTGCGCGACCTTGCCGCCGCCGCGAAGGACGGCCGGCTGAAGAAGCTCGCCATCGCCAACCCCGAGCACGCGCCCTATGGCCGCGCCGCGCGCGAGGCCCTGCAGCGCGCCGGCGCCTGGGAGGCGGTGCAGGACAAGCTGGTGCTGGGCGAGAACGCGGCGCAGGCGGCGCGCTTCGCCGCGAGCGGCTCGGCGCAGGCGGGCATCCTGCCCCTTTCTCTTGTACGCGCCGAGGAGCTCGCCGCCAAGGGCGGCTTCGCCACCCTGCCGGAATCCTGGCATGCGCCGCTGCGGCAGCGCATGGTGCTGGTGAAGGGAGCGGGCGCGGCGGCACGGGCGTTCTATGTCTTCCTGCAGTCGCCGGAGGCGCGCGCGATTCTGCTGAAGCACGGCTTCGTCCTGCCGGACGAAAACAGATAAATGGACTGGTCCGCCCTCGCCCTCTCGCTGCAACTCGCCCTGGCGACGACGGCCATCCTGCTGCCGCTGGCGGTGCTGATCGCTCGGCCGCTCGCCTGGCGGCGCTTCCCCGGCCGCAGCTTCGCCGAAGCGCTGGTGGCACTGCCGCTGGTGCTGCCGCCCACCGTGCTCGGCTTCTACCTCCTCGTCGCCCTGGGCGACGCCTCCGCCCTCGGCCAGGCCTACCAGGCACTCACCGGCCGCGCGCTGGTGTTTACCTTCGACGGCCTGCTGCTCGCTTCCATCGTCTTCAACCTGCCCTTCGCCGTGCAGCCGGTGCAGCGCGCCTTCGACGCCATCCCGCGCGAGGTGCGCGAGGCGGCCTGGTGCTGCGGCATGACGCGCTGGCAGGCGCTGTGGAAAGTGGAACTGCCGCTGGCCTGGCCGGGGCTGCTCGCCGCCGTCGTGCTGACCTTCGCCCACACCCTCGGCGAGTTCGGCGTCGTGCTGATGGTCGGCGGCAACATCTCGAACGAGACGCGCACCGTCGCCATCGCCATCTACGACCGCGTGCAGACCTTCGATGACCGCGGCGCGGCCATCATGTCGGCGACGCTGGTGGCCTTCTCCTTCGCCGCCATCGCCGCCATCAACTGGCTCGGCCGCAAGGTGGATCACCGTGGCTGAGGGCCTGCACGTCACGCTGCGCCAGCGCGCGCCGATTCCGCTCGAGGCCGAGCTCGTTTGCGCGCCGGGCGAACTGCTGGCGCTGGTCGGCCCCTCGGGCAGCGGCAAGTCCACCCTCCTGCGCTGCATCGCCGGCCTGCATGCCGCCGCCGAAGGCGCGATCCGCTGCAACGGCGAGACCTGGTTCGACGCCGGGTCCGGCGCGAACCGCCCGGTGCAGGCGCGGCGCATCGGCTTCGTCTTCCAGAACTACGGCCTCTTCCCCCACCTCTCCGCGTTGGAGAACGTCGCCGCCGCCCTGGGCGGACTGACTTTTGCGGAACGCCAGGCGCGCGCGCACGAGCTGCTGGCGCGCGTGCACCTCGACGGGCTGGCAAGCCGCAGGCCGGCCGAGCTCTCCGGCGGCCAGCAACAGCGCGTCGCCGTCGCCCGCGCCCTGGCGCGCGACCCCGCTGTGCTGCTGCTCGACGAGCCCTTCTCTGCGGTGGACCAGGTCACGCGACGCAAGCTGCAGCAGGAACTGGCGCGGCTGCGCGCCGAACTCGACATCCCGATGCTGCTGGTGACGCACGACCTCGACGAGGCGCGCATGCTGGCCGACCGCATGGTCATCCTGCACCGCGGCCGCACGCTGCAGGCCGGCACGCCCGACGAGGTGATGACGCGCCCGGCCAGCGCCGCGATCGCACGCCTGGTCGGCCTGCACAACCTCTTCGAGGGCACGCTGGCGGAAGACGGCGGCGGCCTGAAGCTGGCATGGCTCGGGCACAGGCTGGAGGTGACGCGTGTCGAGGGCCGGCAGGGGGATCGCGTCAACTGGGTCATCCCGCCTGAGGGCGTGCTGCTGCACCGGCGCGAACGGCCCTCGCGCGGCGAAGCCGAGAATCCCGTTTCAGGTGTCGTGCAGGACTGCCTGCGCCTCGGCCCCTTCACGCAGATCCGCCTGCTGCCGGACGGCGGCAGCGAGCCGATCGCCTTCTCCGTCCCCAGCCACGTCGCCGAGCGCAACGACATCGCCCCCGGCGCCGCGGCGCGCGTCACCCTGCTCGCCGCGAGCATTCATCTCATGCCGGGGGAGGTGGGGCCGGTGCTGGAATAAAAGCGGGGCGGCCCGAGGGAGATTCGGGCCGCCCCGCCGTACTGCGACGACAAGGGATCAGACGATGTGGCGCGGCTTCAGGCTCATGGCCGTGAAGCTGTGCTTGTAGGGCGACTCGCCGACCTTGGTCAGCACGCCGCGGCCAAGCTTGTAGCGATAGTTGTTGGTCATCGGATCGGGCACCGCCGAGACCACCGAGTTGGCCGGCGCACCGGGGAAGTTGAAGTTGGCCATGGCCACCCCTTCCCGCATTTCGTCGGAGACGATGGCCACGGCGACGAACTGGCCCTCTGTCGTCTTGATGTGCCCGTCCTTCATCAGGTTGTTGAAGTTCAGGTCCGCGTCGAGCACACCCTGCGGCTGGCCCACTTGCACGTACACGGTGTCGTTGTGCACCTGGACGAAGTCGCCCGACTCGATACCCTTCTTCTTCGCGTCGTTGGGATGGACGATGAGGAAGGGATAGGGCCAGCGCTGCGACAGATAGGGCTTCCTCAGATCGTCGAAGCCCGACTGCCAGGTCTCGTTGATGCGGCCGTTGGTGACCCAGATCTCGCCCTTCTCGGCGCGCGGCTTGATGGCCTCGTAGAACTGGATCCAGCCGGCGAACTTCCATGGACTCTTCAGCAGGAGAGCCTTGCCGCTATGCGTGTTGAAGGCGTAGAGCCACTTGCGCTTCACCTCCTGGCCTTCGATGTCCTCCCATTCGTTGGCCGGATCGTGCAGGCGCTGGGTGCCAATGAGCTTGCCGTCCTTCTGGCGGATCGGCGTCTGGATGCCCTCGGTGCCGTAGGTGCGCAGCAGTTCCTGCGCCGGCACCTTCATCTCCTTGGCCTTCACCACCAGCGGGTGGTAGTTGAGCACGCCGTTGCGACCGAAGCGCGCCGCCTCCTCGAAAACGTCGTTGGAGGTCTTCCAGTTGTAGCCACCGTCCTTGTCGTAGCCCATCTTCTGGGCGAACTTCTGCACCGCCCACCAGTCCGGCTTGGCATCGCCCGGCGCGTCGTAGAACTTGGAATACAGGCGCAGGCGCCGCTCCGAGTTGCAGCGGGTGAAATTGTCCTCGCCCCAGGTTGCCGCCGGCAGCACGATGTCGGCGTACTCGGTGCCGACCGGCACACAGGGATAGATGTCGGAATCCACCATCACCATGCCGCCGGAATCGACGCGCTTCTTCAGCGTCTCGAAGATGGCCTTGCGGTCGAGGCTGGCGATCTGGTGCGGATTGCCGCGCGTGAGCGAGTTCAGCTTGTCACCGAGGGCCTGGGAGGCCATCATCGCCGCCACCCAGGTGGTGCCGAAGACCCAGGCAAACCTCACCTGGTCGGTCATCACCCACTGGTCGAGGTTGAAGCTCTTCTTGCGCCGGCCCGGGTACTTCTCCGGGTTGAGCCAGCCGGAGCCGCCGCCGGCGCCCATCATGCCGCGCTGGTGGCCGCCACCGCGCGAGATGACCTGGCCCGGCCGATTGCCGGCGCCGCAGATGAGACCCAGGCTCGCCAGCGAGGTGGTGTTCATGTAGTTGTTGGACCAGTAGTTGCCCTTCTCCAGCATGAACGAGGTCTTCGGCCGCTTGCCATTCACCGGCTTGGCGATCCATTCGGCGGCCTTCCTGATGTCGTCCGGGTTGAGGCCGGTGATCTTCGCCGCCACGTCGAGCTTGGATTCCTCCTGCGACAGGATGAACTTCTTGTAGTCCTCCCAGTCGCTCTGCCAGGTGCCCCAGGTGGTGCGCCACTGCCAGCCGGTGTTGCGCGTGCCGCGGCCGTAGCCGGAGTCCACTTCCCAGGAGTTGGCAATCCACTTGTCGATGAACGCCTGGTCCTGCCAGCCGTTCTCGATGACGATGCGCGCCAAGGCCATGTGCAGCACGCTGTCGGTGCCTGGGATGATGGGCAGCCAGAGGCCGCGCCCCTCCTTCACCGACCAGGCCACGCCCATGGTCATGTGCGGCGTGACGAAGACGAACTTCTTGTTCCCCGGCATCATCCAGGTGGTAAACAGCGTCGTCTTCGTCTCGTAGGGATCGACACCCGAGAGGAAGGCCACCTCGGCGTCGGCCCAGTCCTGGTAGCTGGCGGCGAAGGAATCGATGCCGACGTCGTCGAGGCCGGTGGCGTCGTTGGTGTTGGAACACTTGTCGTGCGGCGCGATGGCCGGCGTGCCGACCGAGGTCATGCCCAGCTTGGTGATGGCGTAGGTGTTCTCGAAGTATTGGTAGGAGTACATCTTGATCGCCCAGGCATGCTCGCCGTACTTGGCGATGATGTACTTCGAGATGTCGGCCATCACCTCGGTGGCGAGGTCCCACGAGACCGGCATCAGCGTGCCGCGCACGCGGATCATCGGGTAGAGCAGGCGCTCGCTGGTGCGGTTTTCCGGGTTGAAGCACTTCTGCGCCAGCGTGCCGCCGCGGATGGAGTGGTTGCCGCCGACGTTCACCACCTTGGCATCCTTGTCCGGCACGACGACAACGTGGTGCGGCTTGCCCTTGTGGCGCACGATGTTGTGCTGCGAGGGGCTCACCCACGATGCGCTGTTGATCATCTGGTTCGGAAAATCGGCGCCGAGGGCGTTCTGCCCGGCGGCACGACCGCCCTCCTTGCCTACCGGCCAGCGGTACACCTTGTAGCCGCAGGCGACGGTGCAGTAATCGCAGGCCGTGGTAAGCACTTCCGCGTTCTTCGGCGGCAGCGGCACGTAATCCCTGGCGAAGACGCCGAAGGCGCCGGATATGTCTTTTTCGCTCATGTCTTTCTCCTCAAGCCCGGCGCCCGGCCGTGTTGGCCGAGTAGCCCCATATCAGTCCCAGCACGCCGACGGCGTAGATGTCGTCGCCCTGGGTCTCCAGTACGATCTGCGGCAGGCTCTCGGTGCCGTGGCCCGAGATGACCATGCCGTGACGCGTCAGGTCGAAGGTGGTCAGGTGCAGCGGGCAGGGCCCGAGCGCCTGGTGCTTCTCCTTGTAGGTGCCGTCGAGCGGGCCGCCCATGTGGGTGCACTGCTGGTTGAAGGCCACCACGTCGCCGTCCTTGCCGACGCCGGCGCCGGCCGGCGCGCCCAGCTTGACCAGGATGTTGCGCACGCTCGGGTACGGGTAGGCGAAGGCCACCGGCTTGCCGAGCTTCAGCGCCGAGAGGCTGCCGATCTTCGTCCTCGGGTAGTCGGCCTTCAGCGCCTGCAGCGGCGCGGCGAAAGTCAGTCCCCCGGGAACGGCGGCCAGTGTCACCACCGCGCCGCCGGCAAGCAGGAACTGGCGGCGGCTCATGCAGGCGCGCTCGCCGTCCTCGTGTTCATGCATCGAAATCGTTTTGATGTCCATGTTCGGCTCCTATTTGGCGGTCTTCAGCGGCTGGTAGGGCGGCAGCTTGGGCGGATCCATCAGCAGCGGCTTGTCCATGGACAGCGCTTCGAGGAAGGCCACCAGGTCCTTCTTCTCCTGGTCGCTCAGCCCGAGCGGCTTGATGAGCGGGCTCTTGTTCGGCCCGGTCGTGCCGCCCCCCTTGTTGTAGAAGTCCACCACCTCGTCCAGCGTGTAGAAGATGCCGTTGTGCATGAAGGGCGCGGTGTACTTCAGCTCGCGCAAGCTGGGCGTCCTGAACTTGCCGATGTCCTTGGGATTCTTGGTCACGTAGTAGTAACCATGGTCCAGGTCGGCGCCGCGGTAACCCTTCTCCGAAATGCCCTTCTGGTAGTGCTCCCAGCGATGCGTGATCTGGTAGAGCGGATCGGTCTTGAAGACCTCGTTCTCCGGCACGCCGAGGGAATAGAAACGCTGGTCGGAGGCGAGCGGGCCGTTGTGGCACTGGATGCAGCCGCCCTTGCCGTTGAACACCGCCATGCCGCGCTGGGCGCTCTCGGAGAGGGCCTTCTTGTCTCCCGCCATGTAGCGGTCGAAGGGCACCTGCTTCGGGTCGGAGACCAGGGTGCGCTCGAAAGCGGCGATGGCCATATAAGCATGGGTCATGCGCGGCCATTCGGTGCCGAACACCTTCTTGAAGCGCTCGACGTATTCCGGAATGAAGCGCAGGCGCATCTCCATCAGCGAGCGATCGCCGTTGCCGGCGACGTTGCCCTCGGCGGCAGCCGGCGCCTGGGCTTCCAGGCTGGTGACGTTGCCTTCCCAGAACAGCTTGTTGTAGAAGGCGGCATTGAGCACCGTCTGCGAGTTGCGCCAGTGCTGCGTGCCGGGATAGCCGCGCGAGATCTCGCCGCCGTCCCCCCAGCCCTTGCCGGGCTCGTGGCAGACCACGCAGGGCGAACTGGCGTCGCCGCCGAGGCGGCTGTCCCAGAAGAGCATCTTGCCGAGCTCGACTTTCTCGGGGGTCATCGGGTTGTCGGCCGGCACCGGCACGGCGGGCAGCGGGCCGAGCGGCGGGACGGCGGGCTTGGCGGCCATGGCCTTCTTCGCCATCGGCTTGTCGGCGGAATTTGCCATCGGCGCCAATCCAACGGACGCGACCGTCAATGCGGCAATCGCCGCGACAGTGACTTTACGCTTGAGTGTCGTCATGTTCGTTCTCCCTCAGTTCTTGCCGAAGGCGCGGACCTTGTAGGCCGGCAATTTCGGTTTCTCGACGATCACCGGATCGCCCGACAGGCCCTCCAGGAGGAAGGCCACCAGGGCGCGCTTCTCGTAGTCGCTCAGGTTCAGCGGCTTCAGCTCCGAGCCGGCGCCGCCACCCTTGCTGTAGAACTCGACCACCTCGTCGAGCGTCCTGAACATGCCGTTGTGCATGTAGGGCGCGGTGTACTTCAGGTCGCGGATCGAAGGCGTGGCGAACTTGCCCTTGTCTTTCGGGTTCTTGCTGATCGCCTGGAAGCCGACGTCCTCGTGCGTGTTCATGTAGTTGGGCAGGCCGCTGGTGGAGTAATGGCGCGCCATGGTGATGTGGCGCAGGGGGTCCTTGGTGACCTCCGGATTCTCCGGCACACCGGTGCGGTGCAGGTTGCCGTCCGAGCCGAGCGGGCCGTTGTGGCAGGAGACGCAGTTGGCCTTGCCCTTGAACAGTTCGTAGCCTTCGCGCTGGGTGCTGTTCAACGCGCTCTGGTCGCCCTTGAGGAACTTGTCGATGGGGGCGTTCTTCGAGACGATGCTCTTGAAGAATTCGCCGACGACGTTGAACACGCGCATGCCGTTGATGTCGTCCTTGCGGAACTTCAGCCACATCTCGTTGTATTCCGGCACCTGCTTGAGGCGTTCCTGCATCAGGCGCGCATCCATGTTCATGGTGTGCGCCTCGGTGATCATGTCGCGCACCAGCGTGCCGGCGTCGGAGCCGTCGAGCCGGCCGTCCCACATGAAGCGCTTCTTGAAGCCGGCGTTGAGGATGGTCGGGCTGTTGCGGAAATACTCGGAGGCCGGATAGGCCTTCGACAGCGGCAGGCCGTCGCTCCAGCCCTTCTGCGGGTTGTGGCAGGTGGCGCAGGACAGCGCCGCATCGCCTGAGAGCCGCTCGTCGAAAAAGAGATACTTGCCCATTTCCGCCATGGCCGCGTTGAATTTCGGCTCCGGCAGCGGCGCCAGATCGGCCGCGTTGCCCGCCGAGACCAGCCCGGCCAGCGCGGCGGCGAGCGCCAGTCGCTTCACGTTGCGAGGTTTCATGAAATCCTCCCTGAGGTTGCCACGGTTACTTGCTGAATTCGAACGACGCCGTCGCCGCGCCCTTGACCGTCACCTTGGCGCTCTTCTCGCCCAGCACCGGATGCCAGGCCTTCAGCTCGTACTCGCCGTCGGGCAGGCCATCGATGGAGAAGGAGCCGTCGTCCCTGGTCACGGCGGCGTAGGGGTTGTCGGCGGTAAATGCCCAGGCGTGCATGAAGTCGTGGGCGTCGCACTCGATCTTGACGACGTTGGCGCGGCGCATCTTCACCGGCTGCTTGAGATCGCCCTTGTCCGGCTGGCCGACGTTGAACATGGTGCGGCGGACCGTGCCGATGATCTCGTAGGTATGAACGTTGTGCAGCACCGGATCGGAGTTGCGGATGGTGAGTTCCGAGTCCTTCTTCACCACCATCACTTCCGGCAGGAACCTGCAGCCCTTCTGGTCGAGCACGGCCTTGTCAACCTCGCCCCAGGCCTTGCCCTTGTCGATCTTGGCGACATACACCACGGCGCCGGCCAGATTGCCGCCCTTGGCGTTCACCTCGACGATCTCCCGCTCGCCCGTGCCGCAGACGGCGTTGTCCTTGGTAATGGGCAGCTTCTTCGACACCGGTGCGCCCTTGAAGGCGACCTTGCCGGTGATCTTGGCCGAACCGGCGGCGCTGCCGTCGTAAGCAAAGGCGGCATGGGCGACGAACAGGGCGGAGACGGCGAGTGCGCAGCGGGTCAGGGTCTTGTTCATATGTTTCCTCCTAAAGAAATCGGTGTGCGGTATGGCTGAATGCTGCAAAGCAACGGCCGTGCCACGCCCTTGCGCTTGCGAAATGTCAATGTTTACCTCGGGTCGCGAGCCGTCACGCCAGCAACTTGCCTCCGGCGAGTCCCCAGGGCGCGGTCAGATTTCGACCGGCGTGAACAGAAATTGACCGGGGCTGGACGCCCGCGTCATGCCCGCGCAGGCGGGAATGAAGGAGATTCGCGGCGGCATGGCTCTTGCTGTGTTCCGGTCCATGCGATCGGAACACGACATCGTCGTCCTCGGCGCCGGCATCTCCGGCCTCACCACCGCCCATGCGCTGGCGCGCGCCGGGCACGATGTATTGGTCATCGACCGCCGCCACGCCCCGGGCGGACGCATTCAGACCGAGCGGCGCGACGGCTTCCTCGTCGAACACGGGGCGAACAGCCTGGTCAGCCCGGCTCCCGGCGCGGAAGCGCTGATCGAAGCGCTCGGCCTCGCGGCGGCGCGCATCGAACGCGGCGAACGGGTGCGGAACCGCTATCTGGTGCGAGACGGCCGCGCGCGGGCGCTGCCGCTCGATCCGCTCGGTTTCTTCTGCTCGAATTTCTTTTCGCTGCACGGACGGCTGCGCCTGCTCGGCGAACCGTTCATCCGCCCGGAGCCTGCGGACGAAACGGTCTCCGCCTTCGTCGCGCGGCGTTTCGGGCGCGAACTGGCCGACTACGTTTTCGATCCGCTGGTGGGCGGGCTCTACGCCGGCGATCCGGACGCACTGAGCGTTGCCGCGCTGTTCCCCCACCTGAAGCGCCTCGAGCGCGAGCACGGCTCGATCGTGCGCGGCGCGCTGGCGGCACGGCGCGCCGGGCGCGGCGGCTTCGATCCGGGCAAGCGCCGGCTGTTCTCTTTCGCCGGCGGCATGGCGACCCTGCCTGCCCGCCTGATCGCGACGCTGGCCGGACGCACGCGCTTCGGCGTCCGCGTCGAAGCCGTCGAACCACTCCGCGCCGGCTTCCGTCTGCGCCTGCGCGACGGCGCGCAGGTCGCCCAGATCCACGCGCGCAGCGTCGTGGTCGCGCTGCCCGCCTATGCCGCCGCGCGCGTGCTGGCGCCGCTCTCGTCCGAAACGGGCGAGGCGCTGGCCGGCATAGCCCATCCGCCGCTGGCCGTCGTCGCGCTCGGATACCGCGGAGCCGACCTCACCCACCCGCTCGACGGACTCGGTGTGCTCATGCCGAAGATCGAGCGACGCAATGTGCTCGGCATGCTGTTTTCCTCGACGTTGTTCGCCGGCCGTGCGCCGCAAGGCCACGCCCTGCTCACCGCCTACGTCGGCGGCGCGCGCCAGCCGGAGCTGGCGCTGCTGCCGCGCGAGGACCTAGAGGCGCTGGTGCTGGACGAGGCGCGCGCGCTGCTCGGCGCGCGCGGGGCGCCGGTGTTCTCCAGCGTGCGCTACTGGAAATACGGCCTGCCCCAGCCCGGCCTCGGCCACGAGCGCCGCGTCGAAGCCCTGCACCGGCTCGAATCCGAATGGCCCGGCCTGTTCGTTACCGGCAACTACATCACGGGAGTATCGACCGCGGCCTGCATCGATGCGGCGTGTGGAACTGCCAGCCGCGCCCGGACCTTTCTCGCCGCTCAGCGCAGCGGCACTTCAAGCGTCGCCGGCACCAGGCAGACCTCCTCGTTGCAGGCCTGAACCGCCAGGCGCGCGCGCAGGCGGTCGGCCGCGCCCGGCGGGAATTCGGCGAGTATCGTCACGCGTCCCTCATAGACCTGAATCGTCTCCGGCGCGAAGCCCGCGCGGAACGGCCTGCCCGGCGGATAAACGATGCGCCGCGGCACGGCGCCATCGATCAGCAGCCTGGCTGGCACGAGATAGTCGAAGCTCGCCGGATTGGCATTCACGTGCCAGCCCGGCTCGATGCGCAAAGTCAGTTCCAGCAGCACGGCGCCGGCCGCCGGGAGCAGCCTGGCGGAGACCGCGACGCGCTTCGCCGTGTCGGGGAGACTGACTTTTTCCGCGGCGGCCGGCTGCGCCAGCGCGAGCGCCCGTCGCGCCCTGCCTTCCTCGCGCGTCAGCACCGCCAGCAGCGCCGGCCAGGAGCCGGGCGCTGCGCCGATCTGGCCGCCGGCGGCGGCGAGCGCCCGTCCGGCGGCAGCGAGGAACACGTCACCGCCCAGGCGCAGCATGACCTCGATGGCGGCGCTGGTGCCGGAAGGGTAAACGTAGTCCTCGACGTCGTCGAGCGGAATCGGCAGGCGGGCCGATTCGTTCGAGGCCGCCAGCCGGCCGTCGGGCCGCTGCAGGCGTTTGAGCGTGGCCGACATCAGCAGGCCCGCGCGATCGCGCCATTGCGCGCCCGCGCCGGCCTCATGCAGGGCGAGAAAACCGCGCGCGAGATGGGCGTAATCCTCCAGCAGGCCATCTCCCTGCGGCCGGCCGCGATACAGCTCGTGCGCCAGCCTGCCTTCGCCGGCATTCCAGGCGATCGTCCACAAGCGTTCGCCGGCACGGCGGGCGGCTTCGAGTTGCGCCGGCGCGGCGAGCGGTCCCGCACTCTGCGCCAGCGCGGCGATGGCCAGTCCGTTCAGGGCCAGCACCTGCTTCTCGTCGCGCGCCGGCTGCGGCCGCGCCCGGCGGATTTCCAGCAGGCGCGGCGGCGCCTTGCCGGTTTTTCCTTCGCGCAGTCGCAGCACGCCGGCCTCGTCCGCCAACGGATCGGTCGTCTCGCGCGGGACGGCGGGCACGATCTCGAATGACTCGAAGAAGCGCGCCGCTTCGCGGCTGCCAAGCGCCGCCACGATCTCCTCGCGCGGCCAGACATAGGGCCGGCCTTCCTCGCCGCCGGCGCCGGAATCGAGCGCGGTGTAAAAACCGCCTTCCGGCGCCTGCAGATCGCGCAACAGAAACAGGGCGGTGCCGCGCGCGGTTTCCCGCCACGCCGCCTTGCCCGTTGCCTGCCAGGCGCGCGCGTAAAGCGCAAGAAGCTGGGCGTTGTCGTAGAGCATCTTCTCGAAGTGCGGAACCGACCAGCGCCGGTCCACCGTGTAGCGATGGAAGCCGCCGCCGAGATGATCGTGGATGCCGCCCGAAGCCATCGCCCCCAGCGCCTGCGCCACCGCCTCGCGCAGCCCGGCGTTCGGCCGCGCGGCGTGTTCGGCGAGCAGATAGTCGACGAGCGCCGGCTGCGGAAACTTGGACTCCCCCGCCGTGCGCATGCCGCCGTGGGCGCGGTCGAGGCGCGGCACGATGCGGGCCAGCGCTTCGCGGCGCCATTCGTCCGGCTTCGGTTCGCCAGCCGCCGCCCGCACCTGGTCGCGCAGGCGCGCCGACACGCGTTTGCCGTGCTCGACGATCTGCACTCGGCGCTCGCGCCAGTCGTCGCGGATGCGGCCGAGCAGCGTGAGTAAGCCGATGCGGCCGTATTCGTCGTCGTGCGGCGGGAAATAGGAGCCGGCGAAGAAGGGTTCCAGCTCCGGCGTGAGGAACAGATTGTTGGGCCAGCCGCCGCTGCCGGCAAGGACGAGGGTGGCGGCCATGAACAGGCGGTCGAGGTCGGGCCGCTGCTCGCGGTCGATCTTGATCGCAATGAAGTGCGCGTTGAGCAGCGCGGCGACGGCGGGATTCTCGAACAGCGTGCGATTGGCGACATGGCACCAGTAGCAGGTGCTGTAGCCGACGGAAACGAAGATCGGCTTGCCTTCGCGCCGCGCCTTCTCGATGGCTTCGACGCTCCAGGGGTGCCAGTCGACGGGATTGCAGGCGTGCTGCAGCAGGTAAGGTGAGCCGGCATCGGTCAGGCGGTTGGGCCTGGCGCAGTCGGTCTCGGCCGCGGCCAGAAGCGCCGGGATCAGGCCGAGGCAGGCAAGCAGGACGCGCATGTGCGAACCCTCGCTGAAGCGGGATGACGATGCCGGTTGGAGCGGACTACGCGCGCCGGGTTCCGCGCGCGGGGAGTCTGAAGCCGCGCCGCCCCGTGCGCAGCAGCGCACCCCCCGCCTCCATTTCACCGAGCACGCGCGACAGGGTCTCGCCTTTCATGCCGAGCCGGCGCGCCCATTCGCAGAGCGGGAAATCGAGCACCAGCTCGCCGGTATTCGCGTCCGCCTCGGTGGCGACGTAATGCAGGACGCGCTCGCTGGCCAGCGACAGGGTCAGCCGCTCCACCGTGCGCTGCAGGCGGCGCGCCGTCAGGGCCGTCTCGCGCGCCCAGGCGTTGGCGAAGGCGGCGTCTTCCTGCAGCGCCTTGCGGAAGGGGCGCACGGGCACAATGCGCAGGGCGGTGGCGCGGTCTGCAACCGCCGAGCAGGAAACCGTCCTGTCGTAGGGGCCCGGCTCGATCAGCCAGTCGCCCTCGTTTGCCTGCTGCAGCACGATCCGACCGCCGTCGGCGACCTGGCGAAACAGGCTGACGCGCCCCCTGTCGACGCGATAGCAGGCCTGCACCGCCGCGCCCGCCTCGAACAGGCGCTCGCCCGCCGCCGCCCTGAACAGCGACGAAGCCTTGCGCAGTTCGGCGGGGAAATAGGCGGGCAGCATGTTTTGGAAGAGCTCGCTGGTTTTCGGTGCGGGCAGGGTCGATGCGGGAGGCTGGGCCAGCGCCGTCATGCCGGCCTCCGGCCGAAGGCGGCGAGAAAGTTTCCTTGCGGGCGATGCGCGCGCATGAATTCGAGAGTGATGAGGGAAGCGTCCTCAAGCGCGGCGGCCTGCTCCAGTCGTTCGCGCACGCGGGCGCGCACGAAGCCGGGGATGCGCGCCAGCAGGGCCTGCGCCTCCGGCGTCCATTGAACGGCGGTCGGCTTCGGCGACGGCTTCGTTTCGGGGAGGGTATCCGCTGCCGGTTGGTAACCGCACTTGGCGTCCTCGCCCATCAGGTCGCCGCTCGCCGCCAGCGCGCGGGCGCGGCAGCCGCCGCAGGAGACGCGATAGTCGCAGCCGCCGCACTTGCCCTGCGGCAATTCCTCGCGCAGACGGCGGAAATCGACGGCCGTCTCCCACACCTCGGCCAGCGGCCGGGCGCGCAGGTCGCCGGCCGCCTGCGGGATGTATGGGCAGGCGGTGACGCGTCCCTCCGGCGTGATGCGGAAGTAGCTGCGGCCGGCCAGACAGGCGCTCGACCACGAAGCGTAGCCGCCATTCTCGTCGCCGGCGTGCAGGCCGAGCATGCGCCGGACGTAGGGCGCGCAGCGGGCGCGGATCATCAGCCCGACGCGGCCCTTCTGCAGCGCTGCGATGCGCGCCAGTGCCGCCTCGTATTCCGCTCCGGCGAGGTCGGTCTGGGTCACGCCGCGGCCGGTGCACACCAGGAAGAACAGGTTGAGGGCGAGCGCGCCGATCTCCTCGGCGCAGTCGGCGATGGCCTCGATCTCGCCGAGGTTCTCGCGGAACAGCGTGGTCTGCACCTGCACCGCCAAACCCGCTTCGCGCGCGGCACGCAGTCCCGCCAGTGCCTTCTCCCAGGCGCCCGGCTGCCCGCGCAGGCGGTCGTGAAAGTCCGGCGTGATCGAATCCAGGCTGATGCCCACACCCACCGCGCCGGCCGCGCGCAGCGCCGCCGCGCGCTTCGCGTCGAGCAACGTGCCGTTGGTGCCGATAACCGGCATGAGGTCGCGCGCCGCCGCGGCGGCCACCAGCGCATCGAGGTCGCGCCGCAGGAGCGGCTCGCCGCCGGTGAGCACCAGCATGGCGCCGGGGGCGAGCGTGCCGATCTCCTCGACGACGCGCAGCGCTTCGTCGGTGGTGAGCTCGTCCGTCGCCTCGCGACGCCGCTGCACGGCGTCGAGATAGCAGTGGCCGCAGGCGAGGTTGCAGACCCGCGTCAGGTTCCAGGAAATGAGCTTGGGCGCTTCCATTCGCTTAGCACGCCGCCGGGCCGCCCCAAGGCGGGCTGAAGTCAACGACACGGAAGCCGCTTGGCGGCTGAACTTTCGTCACCCCTTCCCGCGGGGAAGGGGCTGGGGGATGGGTTGTCATCTCAGCCCAGCATCTCCGTCACGGCGTGCAGCGCCTCCTCGACCAGGGCGGCGTCGACCGTGGCCTTGCCGGCGCGCTTGGCCATCTTCTCGATGCGCAGCCGGGCGTGCTCGCGCACGGCCGGCACGCCGATCGCTTCCAGCTTCGCCAGCGCTTCCGCTTCCCAGGACGGGGCGGCATCCTGCATCGCCGGCGTTTTCGCGCCGCCGTGGGCGAAGGGGCACTTGCCGCCGCCGGACTTCATCGCAGCCGCGCCGCCGGGCATGAACTTCGCGAGACACGCATCGATGACGTCGGAGGTGACGACCGTGTGGCCCTGCTCGGCGGCCTGCCTAACGACGGCTTTCCGCGCCATGGCGCGCACGAACTCCGGCACTTTCGTCATGCGCGCTTCCGCCTCCTCGGTCCAGCTCATGGTCGTTTCGGCGATGTGGTCGAGCGGCGGGGTGAACAGCCGCGCCGAGAGCAGCAGGTTGCAGGGCGCCTGGCGCAACAGGTTCTCCGTGGCGGAGCCGAGGTCCATGTCCGAGTCGGAGTGGACGCCGATTCTTCCCAGCAGCATCAGCCATGGCTTCGTTTCTCGGGCGTATCTGAGTAACTGCTCGAAGGCCTTGCCGGAAAGCAGCCTTGTCTTCAATTCGACGCCTTCATCGGCGGCGATGCGCTTCGCCACGTCGAGATGGCCCTGGTAGATCTTCGCCAGCCCCGAGTCGATGATCTCCTCGTGCAGGCGCTCCTGCTCCTGGAAGCGGAACACGCTGGCCGCCTCGGGCGAGAGCACCTTGGCGATGCTGTTGAAGGCGACGTAGTGGAAGTCCGGGTCGAAGGCGGCCACCGCCTCGACCGGACGCGCGAAGACGCGCGACAGTTCGATGGCCGTCAGCAGCGCACCGTAGGATTGCGGGCTGCCGTCGAGCGCCACGACGATGGCGCCGTCCTCGTGTGCCTCCGGCTCGCGCACGACGAGCAGGTCGCGGTCGACGCGCCGCGCCACGCGCTCGCAGACGCTGCCGAGTTGCGAGGCTTCCACGGCACCGAGGCCGAGCGCGCCCATCACCACCAGGTCGCAGTCGGAGGCGGCGATGTCCTTGACCAGCGCCTGCCAGTTCTTGCCTTCCAGCGAAACAGCCCGTCCGGCAAGACCGGCCGCCGCGCACTTCGCCTCGAACACATCGAGATAGGAGTCCGAGATCACCTGCAGGCCGCGGGTGATCAGGTCGTCGTGGATGTCGCGCTGCTCGACGAGTTTTTCTTCCTTCCTGTAGGCCTCCGGGAGCCCGCCCTCCATCTGGCGGAAGCGGCGGTCGTGCAGCTTCGCGGCATAGACGTGACTGCCGGTGAGCACGGCGCCGCCGGCCTGCGCCAGGACGACGGCGAGATCCACGCCGCGCAGGGAATGGGCGGAATTGTCGAGCGGCAGATAGATGGATTTGTACATGGTCATTTCCCCTTCTTCGTAGCCGGCGGCGCCATCAGCGCGCGCGCCGCCCTGGCGATCTCCTCGGTGGGCGTGGCCAGGCCGTGGAACTCGGTGCGCAGCCGGCCCCGACCGTCGATCAGCACGAACACGGTGTTGTGCACGAAGTCCAGGCGCGGGTCGGGCCGCACCACCACGCCGTAGTCGTTGGCGGCCTTGGTCAATTCCTTCACCGACCCGGTGAGGAGCGTCCAGCGCGCCTCGGACAGGCCGTACTGCTGCAGGAACTTCTTCATCTGCGCCGGCGTGTCGCGGCGCGGATCGATGCTGATGCCGATGTAGGCCAGCTTCATTCGCTCCTCCTCGGAGAGGAGCTGGTCGACGCGGTTGAGGATCTGCGGCAGCGCCGGGCAGACGTCGGTGCAATTCGTGAACAGGAAGGTGACGATCGCCACCCGCCCGCGAAAGTCAGTCAGCGCGACACGGCGATTGTTCTGGTCGGTGAGCGCGAATGGCGGCGCCGGCTCGTTGGCGTCGAGCCGGTCCCACTTGTTCGGGTTGGCCTGTACCGGCGCGCCGAGGAAGAGCAGCAGGCCGGCTGCGAGCGCCGCATAGGCGGCGGTGCGCCAGCGCGCCGGCGAAGGCTCGTCGCTGCGTGCGCCGCACCGGCCGAGAAGCTGCCCGAAGATCACGGCGGCCGCCAGCGGCAGCGCCGCCGCCCAGTCGAGGGCGAAGGCATGGCGCAGGGCGAAAAACAGGAACACGGAAGCCGCCAGCAGACCGAAGCGGCGGTGCGAATGGCGCGGCGCATGGGCGCGCAGGCGGCCAAGCGGCAGGTTGAGCGCCGCCGTGGCGGCGGCGAGCAGCCACGGCAGCGGATGCGAGAGAGAGATCAAGCGGCTTCCTTCCTTCTCATCCTGCGCAGCAGCCACACCTCCCCGCCCAATGCGAGGAAGCCCAGGCCGAAGGGCCAGAGGTAGGCGGTGAGCGGCGTGGCCGGCTGCGGAAGAAGGTAGTACCAGGTGGACAGCGACATCTTCATGCCTTCCTCGCCGTTGTCGCCGTCCCACAACTGGAACGCGACCGGCACGAACTGGCCGGGCGCGATCGCCGTGCCGCCGGGACTGACTTTATCGAGCGGACGGCGCAGGATGACGCGGTACTGGCCATCACGGTACGAGCCCTGCGCCACGACGCCGCCGGCCTCGAGCGGTTTTTCCTTGCCGGCGCCGTTGGCGGTCGCGCGGGCGAGACCCTGCGCCGGATTCCAGCGCCACAGTTCGACGCCGTGCTTCGCGTCGCCATGGATGAAGTAGGGCTTCTCGGCTCCCTCCGGCGCACCGGCCGGCCATTGCAGCGCCACCTGGTCAAAAGGCTTGCCGCCCTCGCCCTTGTTGTGCGTGCCGTCGTCCCACTCCAGCAGGATGGCGATCTCGCGCTCGTTGTAGAGCGCACGCGCCGTGATGACATCGTGCATGGGCTTGAACCAGCGCGGCTCGCGGATGATCTGGCCGGCGAGCGGGAAGTCGGTGAACTCGGCGTCTTCCCACGCCTTGGCATAGGCATCGGCGGGGATCTCGCCCGACACCAAACCCGCCTTCAGCACCTGGCCGGTCTTCTGCGGCCGCGCCAGGCTCTTGACGAAGGCCGCCAGCGCCCAGCGGTCTTCCGCCGCGGGGATGGCATCGACGAAGGAGGGCATCGGCGTGCCGTTGAAGCCGGTGGTGAAGGTGCGGTAGATGTCCTCCAGGCCGTCTCCGGCGCGAAAGCGCCAGCTCTTGGTGAAGTTCACCGGACGGATGGGGAAGCCCCACTCGTCCTTCATGCCGGAGGCGGAGGGCCCGTCGCCGCGCCCGCCCTGGCCGTGGCATTGCCAGCACTTCTTCTGCTCGTAGAGCGCCTTGCCCTTGGCGACCAGTTCCGACGTGACTTTCGGCGGCGCGTCGATGACGACCTGTTCCTTGGCCGGCTCCTCCTTGAACAGACCCAGCTCGTCGAAGGTCTTGACGTAGTGCACCAGTTGCCAGCGGTCTTTCTCGGGGATGAACTTCTCCCAGGCCGGCATCGAGGTGCCGGGCAAGCCCTTGGCTATGATATTGAAGAGGTCGTGGTCGGTCGGCAGGGCGCCGGAGAGCGTCGTGCGCACCTTGTATATGGCCAGCGTGAAGTCGCGCGGGCGCGGATAGACGAAATCGGCGGCCGGCCCGTCGCCCTTGCCCTCGTCGCCGTGGCATTGCGCGCACCAGCGCTGATAGAGCCTCTTGCCGGCTTCGAGATCGGCGGCGACCGGCGTGGGCTTGACCGGCCCGGTCTTCACCTTGGGCGCGTCGGCGGCGAAAGCCGGTGCGGCCAGGCATGCCGCCAGGGCCAGCAGGCGAAGGTCAATGCTTGTCATGCTTGACCTCCTCTTCCCAGGTGCGCGGCGTCGAGCCCGAGCCTTCGTAGATGTAGAGGATGGCCTTCCAGATGTCCTCCTCGGAGAGCATGTCCTGCCACACCGGCATGGCGGAGAGCCAGGGCGTCGCGCCCTTGGGCAGGCCGGGGCCGCCGGTGGCGACGCGCCAGTAGACGAAGGACTCCTGCAGCATGGAAATGGTGCCGACATCGCGGAAGTTGGCCGGAATCGGCGTGAAGGCGTTGGCGAAGTGGCCGTCGCCGGCCAGCGCGTCGCCGTGGCAGAAGAAGCAGTTCTGGTAGTAGATCGTCTTGCCCTCGGCGGTGTATTGCGCGAGCTTGGCTGGATCGCCCACGCGCAGCGGGTTCTTCAGCGCAGCTGCATCGATGCGCTTGCCGTGGGAGGTGAAGGCCGAGGGCGGCTCGGGGTGCACCACGCGCGGCTCGAAGGGCGCGTCCCAGGACGGCGCCGTGCGCAGCCAGGCGCCCCAGCCGATCAGCAGGGGAATGCCGGCCAGCACCAGCGCCTGCACGGCCTTCGGCGCGCGCGCCTCGAACACCGACCTCAGCGGCGCGACGAAGGCCTGGAAGCGCTCCTCGTTGGCTGCGACGAAGACCAGGATGCCGAGCGTCGACAGCGTCATGTAGATCATCAGCACACTGACCGGCATGGGCGGCCGCACCAGCAGCTTCAACCCGACGAGGATGGCCAGCCAGAGGACGAGCGCGATGTAGAAGGTCCACCTGACCATTACGCAACCTCCTTCTTCTCTCTTGCGCGCGCCCAGCCCAGCACCAGCAGCATGGCGACGTTGAATACCGCGATCACCACGCCGAGTCGCACACCCTCGTGCGACCAGGGCGAGGCGGCGCCGGTCGGGCTGTACTTCTTGCCGGCGAGGCCGGCGAGATAGGCGGCGATCTCCTGCCGATCGCCTTCCGGCATGTCGGGACGCGGCGGCATCAGGCCCGCCTGGTAGCCTTCTGTCGTCCACAATTTCGGATCGGCGATCTTCTGGGCGATCTTCATCGGCTCGAAGCGCTCGACGACTTTCGTCAGATCGGGGCCGACCTCGCCGCCTTCGCCCTCGACCTTGTGGCAGCCGATGCAGCCCTGCTCCGCCATCAGCGCCTTGCCGCGATGCACGGGGCCGGCGGCCTGCTTCCCGGTGGCGACATCGGCGGCCTCGACCTTGACCGTCACCTCGGCGCCGCCGAGCGACTGCAGATAGGCCACCACCGCCTTCACTTCCGCCATCGAGAAATTGGCCGGCGGCTTCATGGAGGGCGGCATCATCTTCGGATAGCCCTCGACGAGGTGGACGTCGGGCTCGACCAGCGCCTCGATCAGGTAGGCCTCGGCCGCCATGCCGGGCTTGCGTGTGGCGGCCTTGCCGGCGGTCTGGCGCAGGTCGGGGCCGCGCTCGTTGCCGCTTTCCTGGTCCTTGTGGCAGACCAGGCAGCCACCCTTGCCGCGCAGCAGTTCCTGGCCGGCGGCGACGAGTTCCTCCTGCGGCGTCTCCGGCGTGATGACTTTCTTCTGCGGCGGATGCTCCTCGAACTGCGGCACCAGCTGGCCGACGTAGGCGTAGAGGCTCACCGTCGCGACAACGAAGGCGAAGACCTTGAGGAAGGTTTTGCTCATGTCGCTCATCCCTTGGCCTCCACCTGCGCGCCGCCGCTTCCGCCGGGCCGCCCCAAGGAAGCGGCAGCCAACGACATAGAAGCCGCGTCAGCGGCTGAACTTCCGTCACCCCCGCCCACGGGGCGGGGGTTGGGGGGCGAGTCGTATCTCGTCGCCATGGCGAACACCGCCGACACGAGCAGGAAGAAGATGACGACGATCACAGAGACGATGATCGTGGCGTGGCCGTGGGTCATGGTGTAGGCATTGGCGCTCTCGTCCATGATGCGGCCGTAGACATGCCAGTACTGGCGGATGCCGGAGCGGATGTAGCCCATCAGGCCCATCAGCCAGGTGAATGAGACGGCGAGGAAGAACAGGGCGTACTGCGCGCGCGCCGGGATCTGCCCCCAACGGATGGCGCCGATCTCCTTCGCCCCCTTCAGCAGGGGAATGTCGATGGCGACGAACACCGCCATGGCGGCGAGCACCGCCGAAACCTGGTACACCGAAAAGCCGATGCGCGTGATCGAGGGCACGAAATAGCTGTAGATGCCGTAGCCGACCACCACCGCGGCGGCGGCGGCGATGGCCAGAGCCTGCACGATCTTGCCCGTCGTCGCCCAGGACACCGTCGGAATGCGGTTGCCGCGGCGGTAAAGCATGAAGGAGAAGAAGGTGGTGAGAATCATCAGGTTCACCGCCGTGTTCTTCGCCGCCATGACGCCGAACAGGCCGAGGAAGGGATGGTGCGAGCCGCCCATCGCCGCCATCTCGGCGCCGGAGGCGATGATGGAGCGCGGCGTCGCCCAGACGATGAAGCCCACGGTGAGCACGATCATCATGCCGATCTGGAACTTGTTGTAGCGCTCGCCGCCGGGAATCCTTCCCATGCCCAGCCAAAGGTAGAAGTTCGAGGCGAGGAACAGCCCGCCGATCAGCATGGCCTGCAGGATCCACAACCAGGCGAAGCTGCCGCCCATCATGGACACGCCCATCTGCTCGGAGAACTGGTAGATCTCGCGCCCCAGCCAGTAGCCTGCGAAGGGCAGCGGGATGAAGGCGGCGATGGCGATAAAGGAGCCGACGTAGCCCATCCAGTCGAAGCGCGCCTTCTCCTCGTCCGATTTCGCGTTGAGGAAGCGCACCGCGGCGTAGGCGGCGACGATGGCACCGCCGAAGGCGACGTTGGCGAGCAGGCGATGGATGTTGATCGGCATCCAGGTGTGGTTGTTGATGGCGTCCCACAGGCTGACCAGGTTGTTGGCGTCGTCGATGCCGGCCGGGCTCATCATGAAGGTGACCCAGATGTCGGCGACGAAGAGCAGCGCCGTGCCCCACAGGTTGACCAGCAGGCCGAGCAGGAGGTGCCATTTCTTGCGCGCGCCCTGCAGGAGATCCCAGGTATACCAGTAGAGGTAGGCGACGATCACCTCGCCGAAGATCAGCACGATGTAGAGTAGCCAGGTCGGCTTGAACAGGCCCGAGAGGTAGCCGGTCAGCTTCGGGTACAGCACGATGAACAGCACCAGCAGCACGCAGCCGAGCACGGCGGTGAGCGTGTAGGCCATGGCCAGCAGCTTGGTGAATTCGCGCGCCAGGTCGTCGTAGCGCCTCTCCTTCGTCGCCACGCCGACGATCTCGGTGATGAAGGCGAAGATCGGCACGCCGAGCACGAAGGCGGCGAACATCAGGTGCAGCTCGGCGACGATCCATACCGCCGTGCGGTTGGAAAAGCCGAACAGCGAACGATAGTCGGCGGCGGGCAGGATGGACGACAAGGCCTGGGCGATCAGATAGGTCGCCGTCAGCATGAGCGAAATCTTGACGACGCCCTTGTAGGTGCCCTTCACGGCCTGGAACGCCGATGGTGTGGTTGCCTGGGTCAAAATCCCTCCCTAGTCTCATCTCGCGCGCAACGCGCGCATGAGTCATTGCAGCAACCGTGCCAGTGGAGGGATCGACCGAAAACCCAATATTGGCGCGGAGTTCCGGCCGTCAGCCGGAATCAGGGAGGAAGTCCCGGGTGGTCAAAAACTGACCGTCACGGCCGGAAATCGACCGGTGCGCCGTGTCGCGGAGACTGACTTCTCCCCTGCCGCTATTCCGCGCTGCCGAGGAATTCCGTCCAGCCGTAGTCGGCGATCTTGGTGCGCAGCGTCAGGCGTGTGATGCCGAGGAGTTTCGCGGCCTGGGTCTTGTTGCCGCGGCAGTGCTCCAGCGCCCGGCGGATGTGGCGCTTCTCGATCTCGGCGAGCGGCGGCACGGCGAGACCGTCCTGGTCCGCGGCGGGAGCCTGCGGCGCGGTCGAAGCGGCAACCTCGCGCGGCAGATGCTGGACGGAGATCGGCGTGCCGCCGGAGAGGATGAGGGCGCGCTCCATGACGTTGCGCAGCTCGCGCACGTTGCCGGGCCAGGCGTAGTTTTCCAGCAGCGCGTGCGCGGCGGCATCGAGGCGGGGCTCATGGATGCCCATCATGCGGCCGGCCTCGAGCAGGAAGTGGCGCGCCAGCGGCAGGATGTCGGCGCGGCGCGCGCGCAGCGGCGGCACATCGATGCTGCCGACGTTGAGGCGGTAGTAGAGGTCCTCGCGAAAGCTGCCGGCCTTGACCATGGCGTCGAGATCGCGGTTGGTGGCGGCGACGAAGCGCACGTCGACCGTCAGCTCCTTCTGCCCGCCGACGCGGCGGAAGGCCTGCGTCTCGATGGCGCGCAGCAGCTTCGGCTGCAGGGCGAGCGAGAGGTCGCCGATCTCGTCGAGGAACAGCGTGCCGCCGTCGGCGAGTTCGAGCAGGCCGCGCTTGGCCGCCTTGGCATCGGTGAAGGCGCCGCGCTCGTGGCCGAACATCTCGGATTCGAGCAGGCCCTCGGCCAGCGCCGAGCAGTTGAGCGTCACCCAGGGGCCGGCCGCGCGCGGGCTGAGGTTGTGGATGGCCTGCGCCACGCGCTCCTTGCCGGTGCCGGATTCGCCGCGGATCAGCACCGGCACGCGCGACGCGGCGGCGATGCGCCGCGTCACTTCGACCATGGCGAAGAAGGCCGGGCTGGCGCCCACCATGCCCTCGATGGAGCCGGCCTGCGGCGCGGCCATGCGCAGGCGTTCGACTTCCAGGCGCAGGCGCCGCGTCTCCAGCGCGCGGCGCACGATCTCCTTCAGGTCGTCCAGCTCGAAGGGCTTGTTGAGGTAGTCGTAGGCGCCGGCCTTGACGCAGTCGACGGCGGTGCGCACCTCCGGATAGGCGGTCATCACCACCACCAGCGCCTCGGCGTCGGTCTCGCGCAGGGCGCGCAGCACCTCGAGACCGTACATGTCGGGCAGGCGCAGGTCGAGCATCGTCAGCGCGTAGCTGCCGGCGCGGAAGCGTTCGAGTCCCTGCGCGCCGTCCTCGGCCAGATCGACGCCGTAACCCTGCTTCTCCAGCACATCGCGCAGGGTCAGGCGGATGGTGGTGTCGTCCTCGACGACGAGGATCTGTTCAGGCAATTTGCTTGATCTCCCGGCAAGTGCTGGCGCGTGCCGTCTCGCGCAGCTTGTCGATATTTTCCCCCGGCGCGATCGGCCAGACCAGTTCGAAGCAGGTTCCATGCCCAAGGGTCGACTCCACCTGGATGTCGGCGCCGTGCTGCTGGGCGATCTTTTTCACCACGGCGAGACCGAGGCCGGAGCCGTCGGGCCGGGTGGTGTAGAAGGGATCGAACACCTTTGGCAGCACCTCGGGCGGGATGCCGACGCCGGTGTCGCGCACGCAGAAGCGCATCTTCGGCACCTCCCCATCGAGATCCTCGGGATGGCCCAGGCCGGCGCACATGCCGATCTCGATGTGTCCGCCCCGCGGCATCGCATGAATGGCGTTGATGACCAGGTTGAGCAGCACCTGTTTGAGCCGGTTCGGGTCGGCCCACAGCGCCGGCACGGCTGAGTTGCAGGGGGTGAAGTCAATGGCGACGCCGCGCGACTTCGCTTCCTTGCGCGTCCACAGCAGGATGTCGTCGAGCACCTGCTCCAGGCGGCAGGCGACGGGGTGGAACTCCTGCGGCGCGGCGAAGCCGTGGAAGGTGCGCAGGAACTCCGACAGGCGGTTCACCTCGTTGAGGATGCGTTCCAGGTACTCGCGCTGCGGCGGCGGGAGCTCCTCCTCCAGCAGCATCTGCGCCACGGCCTTCATGCCGGCAAGCGGGTTGCCGATCTCGTGCGCCAGCCCCATGGCGACCTCGCCCATGGTCGTCATCTTCTCCACCTGGAACATCTGGCGATCCAGCTCGCGCCGCTCCTGCTGCTCCTTCTCGAGCGCGGCGGTGCGCTGCTGCACTTCCTTCTCCAGCTCGCCCTTGCGGTCCTCCAGCGCACGGTAGGACTGTTCCAGCCGCGCAGCCATGGCGTTGAAGCGCCGGCCGAGGTCGGCGATCTCGTCGTCGCCGCGGATCTCGACGCGATGGGAGAAATGTCCTGCGGCAATCTCTTCCGTCTCGCCGCTGAGCTGCTCCAGCGGGCGCAGCAAATGGCGCGACAGGAGGAAGCCGGCGAGCGCGGTACCGACCAGCGTCAGTGCCAGCACGCCATAGAGCAGGTAGAGGTTGAACACCGCTTCGAAAAGGTACTTGCGCGGGAAGGACAGGGCGACGGCCCAGTCCATCGAACTGTCGCTGCGATCGGCCAGCGTCTGGCCGACGCCGATCGGTGCATAGGCAACGATCCAGTCCCCCAGCAGTTCGGTGCCCTCGTCGCGGCTGATGATGCGGGTCAGCAGGCTGCGCGGCATGAGCGGGGTCAACGCTTCGACGGACTGCATGCTGAACGACTCCGCTTCCGGCGCGTCGGCGGTGCGCGATAGATAGAAGCCGGAGCGGTCGAAGAGATAGGAAACGCCACCCCGGCTGCCGGCCAGTTCCTGAATCTGGCCAAGCACGAAAGCGGCGTGCAGATTGATGATCAGCAATCCCTGCTTGACGCCTTTGCGGTCGACGATGGGGGTGGCGAAACGGATGACGGGGCGTTCGGGTTTCTCGACGACGCCGTGCTCGATATTCAGGTCGAGCGGCGAGACATAGACTTGGCCGGATTCATGCTCCAGGCCCTCATGCACGTAGTAGCGGCCGGACTTGTCCTGCAGTTCGTGCTCCGGCACCGTATAGATGCGGCCCTCGCGCCGGTCAACGCGCACCACCTCGCGGCCGTCCGCTGAAAGAAAGCGCACCTGGTAGATATAGGGATAGGCGCGGGCAAAAGCCGCATAGTCGCGCTCCAGGCGCTGCCGCACATCCTGAGGCAGGGTCTTGTTGCCCGTCGCCCGCTGGTTGGCCACGTCATGCAGGAGGGAGGAACTCGCCAGGTAGAGCAGTTCGCTGGCGAGCTGATCGAAGAAGCGTGCCATGCCCTCGGCCCGGCTGGTCACTTCCTGCTCGAGGTGATGCAGCGTTTCCTTGCGCAGCGCGTCGAGCGAGAAATAAATGCCGACCAGGCCCGCCACCAGCACCGGCACCACGGCCGTCACCAGGAAAGCGATGTAGATTTTCGAGGAAAGTCCCTTGAAGCCGCCAAATAACCGCATCTTCGCGCGCCCGCAGTCGATCATGGAAGGAATTGTAATTGCAAACGCCGTCGGAAACCGGCACGCCGGCAGCGTCACCCTGCTCGCCGCGAGCATTCACCTCATGCCGTGGGAGACGCCGGCCGACGGGCGGGCGGACTAAAGCCTGATCACGCCGCGGCCGTGACCACGGCATGCTCGCGGCAGATCTTGGCGGAGTCGGCGCGGCCGAGCGGCTCGCGGTTGCGCTCGCAAGAGGGGGCGTCGGGCTTGTCCATGCTCGGAAGCGCTCGCTCAGAAACGCTCATCCTCGCGCAGGTAGCGCCACTTGCCCGGCGGCAGGTCGCCGAGCTTCACGCTGCCGATGCGGATGCGCTTCAGGCCGGTGACTTTCAGGCCGACCAGCTCGCACATGCGGCGGATCTGGCGCTTCTTGCCTTCGCGCAGGACGAAGCGCAGCTGGTCTTCGTTCTGCCAGCTGACCTTGGCCGGCTTCAATGCCTGGCCGTCGAGGGAGAGGCCGTGGTTGAGCAGCCTGATCCCCTTTTCGTCGAGCCTGCCCTCGACGCGGACGAGATACTCCTTCTCGATGCGCGAGTCCTCGCCGATGAGGAGCTTCGCGATGCGCCCGTCCTGCGTCAGCACCAGGAGGCCGGTGGAGTCGATGTCGAGGCGTCCGGCCGGGGCGAGGCCCTTGAGGTGCGCCGGGTTGAAACGCTGCGGCGACTTGTCGCCGGCGTGATGCGTGGCGGCGCCGATCAGCGTGACGGCCGGCTTGTAGCCCGGCTCGGCCTGGCCGGAGACGTAGCCGATCGGCTTGTGGAGCAGGATGGTCACCTGCGCCAGCTGGTTCGATTTCGCCTCCTTGCTGAGCGTGATCTTCTGCGTCGGATACGCCCGGCTGCCGAGCTCGGTGACGCGCTCGCCGTCAACAAAGACCCAGCCGCGCTCGATGTAGGCGTCGGCCTCGCGCCGCGAGCAGAGCCCCTGCTCGGACATCAGCTTGGAGATGCGGATTTTGCCGTCGTCAGACATGCTAACGCTCAAGTTGTTTCCATGGATTCCCGCTTGCGCGGGAATGACGGGGCATCGAGGCGCAAGATGTCGATCGTGCCGGCGCGCTTGTCCAGCTCGCGGCGCAGGATGCGGTAGGTGTCGAGGTCGAAGGCGGCGTCGGTGCGCGCCTGCGCCGCTTCGTGCAATTCCGCCTCGCTCTTCGCCGTGCCGAGGTGGCACCACTGCTCGAAGAGGTGCCACTCGCAGCGCCCGCCCGCCTCGTCGCGCTCGCCATGCTCACGAATGGCGATGCGCCCGGGAAAGGGCCAGGCGCGCAGCTTGAGCACCGCCAGCGCCGCTTTCAGGCGCAGGTCATGCTTCTCGGCGCTTTCCTTGCCGGCGCACCAGCCCTTGCAGCGCTTGATCTGGTGGTTGAAGCAGGGGCCCTTGCCTTGCTCCAGGCCGAGGCGCCTCAGGCACAGGCCGTGCTCGGCGGCCAGCTCGCGCAGGGTGTTGTGGGCCTCGCGCTTCGACTTGAACTGTCCGTAGAGTTCGCCGAGTTCGCCCGCCGGCACGCCGGCGGGCGGCACGCGCTCGAGCACAACGTCGCCGCCCTCGATCAGGCGGAAGGCGCACAGCTCCTCGTTCTTCCTCAGGCGGCGGTTGTGGATCGGCTGGCGCGCCTTGATCAGGCGCGCTTCCAGCAGCAGGGCGCCGAGCTCGCCGGCGGTCTCGATCCATTCGATGCGCTTCACCTCCTGCGCGATGCGCATGGCGCGGCCGCTGCCGTGGTCGGCGGCGAAATGCGACTGCACGCGCGAGCGCAGGTTGACGGCCTTGCCGATGTAGAGCGGCAGTTCATTCTCGCCAAGGAAGAGGTACACGCCCGGCGCCTCGGGCACGGCGTCCACCGCCGTGGCTTCCAGGCCTGAGGGCAGGCTGGGCGACTTCGTCGCCTTCTTCAATGCGGCCTGGATCGCCTCGGCAGGCTTTTCCGCCTGCACGAGCTGCACGAAGTCCCACAGCACGCGCGCGTCGCCCAGCGCGCGGTGGCGCGCGTCGCAGGCGAGGCCGTGGCGGGCGATCAGCGCGTCGAGGCCGTGGCGGTGATGTTCGGGGTAGAGGGCGCGCGAGAGCTTGACGGTGCACAGCACGCGCGGCTGGAAGGCGAGGTCGAGGCGCCCGAACTCGTTCTTGAGGAAGCCGTAGTCGAAGCGCGCGTTGTGGGCGACGAAGACGCTGCCCTCGATCCGCGCGAAGACTTCGTCGGCAATGGCGGCAAAGGACGGCGCGCCGCGCACCATGGCGTCGCTGATGCCGGTGAAGCCCTGGATGACCGGCGGGATCGGCTCGCCCGGGTCGACCAGCGTCGACCACTCGTACTCGAGCTGCCCGCCGCTCACCTTGACGATGCCGACCTCGATGACGCGGTCGAACGCCGGGTTGGCGCCGGTGGTTTCGAGGTCGACGAAAACGAGGGGGGAATCGAGCAAGCGGGGTGTCTGAAAAAGCCAGCCGCCGTGGCACGGCGGCTGACTTTTCCTTATCGGTAGACGTAGGCCTTCTGCGGCACTTTCGATTCCTTCAGGCGCTGCTGTTCTTCGGGCGTCTGCGGCGCCTTGTCCCACCAGAGGGCGCGGCCTGCCTGCTGCACGGCGGCCTCCTCGGGGTGCTGCGCCAGCCATTCGCGCATGAACCGGGTGTGCTCGGATTCGTACTGGGCCATGTCGGTGCTCTCTGATTCGCAAAAGCGCGATTTTACTCCCGCACGCGCGAGATGCGCACCACCTCGTGGATGGCGCGCAGCGCGCGCAGGATGCGCGCCAGGTGCACGCGGTTGGACACCTGCAGGGTGAAGTAGAGCGCGGTGTAGACGCCATGCTCGTCGTCCATGGTGACGTGCTGGATGTTGGAGCCGGCCTCGGCGATCTCGGACGCCACCTTGGCCAGCACGCCGCGGCGGTTCTCCGCCTCGATCTTGATGGCCGCCTCGAAGAGGCGTCCGCCGTCGCGCTCCCACTCGACGTCCACCCACTTGTTGCGCTCGGCGCGACCGCGCACGCCGATGCTCGGGCAGTCGGCCAGGTGCACGACGAGGCCCTGACCCTTCTTGATGACGCCGACGATCGGATCGCCCGGAATCGGCCGGCAGCAATGCGCCAGCTGCACCGCCATGCCCTCGGTGCCGCGGATGAGGATGGGGCCCTGCGGCTTCGGCTCGGCCGACGGCGCGCCCCTCTCGACGCCCTCGGCGAGACGGCGCGCGACGATCGCCGGCAGTCGCTTGCCCAGGCCGATGTCGGTGAGCACCTCCTTCCTCGACTTGGCGCCGCATTCGAGGACGAACTTCTCCCACACCGCGTCGGCCACGTCCCCCGTGGCGATCTCGAAGGGGCGCAGGGCCTGCGCCAGCAGGCGCTCGCCCAGGGCGGCCGACTCCTCGTGCTGCATGGTCTTGAGGAAATGGCGGATCTGCGAGCGCGCCTTGCCGGTCTTGACGTAGCCGAGCCAGGCCGGGTTCGGATTGGCGTGCGTGGCGGTGATGACCTCCACCTGGTCGCCGTTCCTGAGTTCGGTGCGCAGCGGCATCAGCTCGTGGTTGATGCGGCAGGCAACGCAGCGGTTGCCGATGTCGGTGTGCACGGCATAGGCGAAGTCGACCGGCGTCGAGCCGCGCGGCAGCGGCAGGATCTTGCCCTTCGGCGTGAACACGTACACCTCGCCGGGGAAGAGGTCGATCTTGAGGTGCTCGAGGAATTCCGCCGAATCGCCCGAGGCCGACTGCAGTTCGAGCAGCGACTGCAGCCACTTGTGCGTGCGCTGCTGCAGCTCGGAGAGGCTCTTGTCGTCCTTGTAGAGCCAGTGCGAGGCGACGCCCGCCTCGGCGACGTGGTGCATCTCGGTGGTGCGGATCTGCACCTCCACCGGCGTGCCATAAGGGCCGATCAGCGTGGTGTGCAGCGACTGGTAGCCGTTGCCCTTGGGGATGGCGATGTAGTCCTTGAACTTGCCCGGCACCGGCTTGTAGAGCGCGTGCAGGGCGCCCAGCACGAGGTAGCAGGTCGGCACGTCCTTGACGATGACGCGGAAGCCGTAGATGTCGAGCACCTGCGAGAAGGTGAGCGACTTGCCGCGCATCTTGCGGTAGATGCCGTAGAGGTGCTTCTCGCGGCCCATCACCTCGGCTTCGATGCCCGCCTCGGCCAGGCGCGCCCTGATGCCGGCGAGGATCTTGCTCACCACCTCGCGCCGGTTGCCGCGCGCCGCCTTGATGGCCTTGGCCAGTACGGCGTAGCGCATCGGCCAGACGTGACGGAAAGCGATCTCCTGCAGCTCGCGATAGAGGTTGTTCAGTCCCAGCCGGTTGGCGATCGGCGCGTAGATCTCCAGCGTCTCGCGCGCGATGCGGCGGCGCTTGTCCGGCCGCAGCGTGTCGAGCGTGCGCATGTTGTGCAGGCGGTCGGCCAGCTTGATGAGGATGACGCGCACGTCGCGCGCCATCGCCAGCAGCATCTTGCGGAAGTTCTCGGCCTGGGCGTCCTCGATCGACTGGAACTCGATCTTGTCCAGCTTGGAGACGCCGTCGACCAGCTCGGCCGTCACCTTGCCGAAGCGCTCGCCGATCTCCTGGTTGGTGATCTCGGTGTCCTCGGTGACGTCGTGCAGCAGCGCCGCCATCAGCGCCTGGGCGTCGAGGTGCCAGCCGGTGAGGATGCCGGCGACGGCCAGGGGATGCGAGAAGTAGGGGTCGCCGCTGATGCGGAACTGGCCCTTGTGCGCCTCCGCCGAGAAGACGAAGGCGGCGGCGACGCGCTCGATGTCCTCGGGCTTGAGGTAGGTGGCGAGCAGTTCCCTCAGCTTCTCGAGCTGGAGGCGCTGCTCGGTCTCATAGAACTGCGGAGTCTGCGAGCCGGGAGGGGACGCGGCGGCATGCATGGCTCACGATCCCCACGATGGCGGGCTAGGCTTGACCGCGGTTGAGCACTTCCAGGCCGACCTTGCCGGCGGCGATCTCGCGCAGGGCGATCACCGTGGGCTTGTCCTTGTTGTCGTCGAGCTGGGGCGAGGCGCCGACGGTGATCTGTCGCGCGCGGTAGGTCGCCGCCAGGGTGAGCTGGAAGCGGTTGGGGATCTTCGTCAGGCAATCTTCGATGGTGATGCGGGCCATGATGTCTTCCTATGATTCGTGTTCGAGAAACGGGAACAACGCGCGGTGGCGGTCGAGCTGCGCGGCGGTGCGCAGACGGGTCGAGCGCACCACGGTCTGGAGGTCTTCGATGGCCTCCGGCAACTTGTTGTTAATAATAACATAATCGAACTCGCCCACGTGGCGCATTTCGTCCAGGGCGGCGGCCATGCGGCGGGCGATGACGTCCTCGCTGTCCTGGCCGCGCCCGCGCAGGCGCCGCTCCAGCTCCGCCACCGAGGGCGGCAGGACGAAGATACCGATGCTGTCGTGGAACAGGCCGCGCACCTGCTGCGCGCCCTGCCAGTCGATCTCGAGCAGGACATCGCGCCCGGCCGCCATCTGCCCGACGATCCAGCGGCGCGAGGTACCGTAGTGGTTGCCGTGCACCTCGGCGCTCTCGAGGAAGTCGCCGTTCTCGCGCATGGCGAGGAAGGCCGGCACGTCGATGAAATGGTATTCGCGGCCGTCCCGCTCGCCGGGGCGCGGCGCGCGCGTGGTGTAGGAGACGGAGAGCTGGATGCCGCCGTCGCGCTCGAGCAGCCTCTTCACCAGCGTCGTCTTGCCGGCGCCGGAGGGGGCGGAGACGATGAACAGCGAGCCGGCCATCACTCGATGTTCTGCACTTGCTCGCGCATCTGCTCGATGAGCAGCTTCATGTCCACGGCGATGGCGGTGATTTCCGTCGACACCGACTTCGAGGCGAGCGTGTTGGCCTCGCGGTTGAGCTCCTGCATGAGGAAGTCGAGCCGCTTGCCGATGGCGCCGCCCTTGCCGACCACGCGCGCCACCTCGTCGAGGTGGGCGACGAGCCGGTTGAGCTCCTCGGCGACGTCGATGCGCGCGGCGAACAGGCCCACCTCCTGGCGGATGCGCTCCTCGTCGAGGCTGGCGGCTGCCTCGCGCAGGCGGACCGCCATGCGCTCGCGGTAGTCGGCGAGGGCCTGCGGCAGCAGGGGCGCGGCCTGCGCCACCAGGGCGCGCATCCTCTCCACCCGCTCGAGGATCATCGTCGCCAGCTTGCCGCCCTCTCGCGCGCGCGTGGCGAGCAGCTCGTCGAGGGCGGCCTTCGCCAGCGCGGCGCATTCGGCCTGCAGCGTGTCGGCGCCGACGGCATCGTCGCCGAGCATGCCGGACCAGCGCAGCACCTCGGCCACGCTGAGCGGGGGCGCCTCGGGCAGGCGGTCGCGCACGCCCGCCTGCAGGTCGGCCAGTTGCGCGAGCAGGGCCCGGTTGAGGCTCGCCTCGCGCACGCCCGTGGTCGAGGGCAGGAGGTTGAGGCGGCAGTCGACCTTGCCGCGGTTGAGCCGCGCCGAGATCAGCTCGCGCAGGGCCGGCTCGACCAGGCGCACCTCCTCGCCGATGCGGAAATTCATGTCGAGGTAGCGCGAATTGACCGTGCGCAACTCGAGGTGGAGCACGCCGCGCCCGATGTCGCGCATCTGCACGGCATATCCCGTCATGCTGTGGATCATGGGTGTTTTCCGCGCCGCGGCTTTACAGGGCGGCGATAACAAAAGACAATTCGAGCCTTATCTTAACCCGAACCACCGCCGGGCGCGCGTCCGGCCAGACGCAGCGCCCACGATGCCAGCGCAAGCCAACGTCCCCCTGCCGCCGGGCTACCGGCTGGAAGATTACCGCATCGAGCGGCAGCTCTCGCTGGGGGGCTTCTCCATCGTCTATCTGGCCTTCGACCGGGAGGACAACCCGGTCGCCATCAAGGAATACCTGCCCAACACCCTGGCGCTGCGCAGCGAGGGCGACGCCCTGCCCTCCGTCGCCGAGGAGAACGTGGCCGCCTTCCGCTACGGCATGAAGTGCTTCTTCGAGGAAGGCCGCGCGCTGGCCAGGCTCTCCCACCCCAACGTGGTGCAGGTGCTGAACTTCTTCCGCGCCAACGAGACGGTGTACATGGTGATGCACTACGAGCGCGGACGCACCTTGCAGGAGCACATCCAGAAGCACAAGGGCGAGATCCGCGAGAGCTTCATCCGCACCGTCTTCGCGCGGCTGTTGAACGGCCTGCGCGAAGTGCACAGCCATAAGCTGCTGCACCTCGACATCAAGCCGTCGAACATCTACCTGCGCAACGACGGCCAGCCGGTGCTGATCGACTTCGGCGCGGCGCGCCAGACGCTGGCCACCGACACGCCGCTGCTCAAGCCGATGTACACCCCCGGCTTCGCCGCGCCCGAACAGTACAACAACACCCGGCGCGAGCTGCTCGGGCCGTGGACCGACATCTACGCCATCGGCGCCAGCATCTACGCCTGCATGGCGGCGGCGGCGCCGCAGGCGGCCGACCAGCGCATCGAGCGCGACCAGCTCGCCCCGGCGTCGAAGCGCTGGCCGGACAAGTATTCGCGCCAGCTCCTCGAGACCGTGGACTGGTGCATGCGCCTCAACTACCTCGAGCGCCCGCAGAGCGTGTTCGCCCTGCAGAAGGCGCTCGCCGACAAGGAGCGCAGCGTGCCGAAGCAGTCGCAGGGCCTGCTCGGCGGCCTGCGCAAGCGCGTACGCGACCTGATCAAATGAACACGACCCACCCCCTACCCCCCGCCCCCCGGGCGGGGGTAACGCAAGTTCGCAGGCTGCGCCTGCTCCATGTCGCTGACTTGCCGCCACCTTGGGACGGCCCGGCGGAGGCGGCATGAAATTCACCATTTACCAGGAGAGCCGCCCGGGCAGGCGACCGACCAACGAGGACCGCATCGCCTACTGCTATTCGCGCGACGCGCTGCTGATGGTCGTCGCCGACGGCATGGGCGGCCACCTGCACGGCGAGGTGGCGGCGCAGATCGCCGTGCAGTACATCACCGAGGCCTTCCAGCGCGAGGCGAAGCCGAAGCTGAAGGACCCCTTCCTCTTCCTCTCCGGCGGCCTCGGCAACGCCCACCACGCCATCCTCGACTACGCCGCCGACCGCTTCCTGCCCGAGGCGCCGCGCACCACCTGCGTCGCCTGCATCGTGCAGGACTCCATCGCCTACTGGGCGCACGCCGGCGACTCGCGCCTGTACTGCATCCGCGGCGGGCGCGTCATCGGCACCACGCGCGACCACTCGCGCGTGCAGCGCATGGTCGAGGACGGCCTCATCACGAGCGAGGCCGCCGTGCACCACCCGGCGCGCAACCGCATCTTCAGTTGCCTCGGCGGCGTCAGCCCGCCGCAGGTCGATTACTCGAAGAAGACCCCGCTCATGACCGGCGACGTGCTGCTGCTGTGCAGCGACGGCGTCTGGGGGCCGCTGCCCGCCGACGTCATCCCGCGCGCCATGGGCACCGGCAACGTGGTGCAGGCGACGCCGGCGCTGCTCAACCAGGCCGAGGCGCGCGGCGGCGAGAACGCCGACAACCTCTCCGTCATCGCCATCCGCTGGGAGGACAGCTACGCCGAGGACACGCTCGGCAGCGTATCCACCAAGACCATGCCGATCGACTCCTTCACGACGCAGATGGAGGCCTTCGCCCGGGCGCGCAAGGGCGCCCAGGCGGTGCCCAACCTGACCGACGAGGACATCGAGCGCGCCATCCAGGAAATCAACTCCGCCATCAAGAAATACTCGAAATGACGACAGCAAACAGGCCGAGCCGGCGCAGGGCCGACGAACTGCGCAAGGTCACGATCACCCGCAATTTCACCCGACACGCCGAGGGCTCGGTGCTGGTCGAATTCGGCGACACCAGGGTGCTCGTCACCGCCAGCGTCGAGGAGGGCGTGCCAGGCTTCCTGCGCGGCCTCGGCCAGGGCTGGCTCACCGCCGAATACGGCATGCTGCCGCGCTCGACCCACACGCGCACGGCGCGCGAGGCGGCCAAGGGCAAGCAGAGCGGGCGCACGCTGGAGATCCAGCGCCTGATCGGGCGCAGCCTGCGCGCCGTCACCGACCTCGAGGCGCTCGGCGAGCGCACCGTGCAGATCGACTGCGACGTGCTGCAGGCCGACGGCGGCACGCGCACCGCCTCCATCACCGGCGCCTGCGTCGCCGCCCACGACGCCTTCGAGAAGCTCGTCGCGGAAGGCAAGATCGCGCGCAATCCGCTGCGCGAGTTCGTCGCCGCCGTCTCGGTCGGCATCTACGACGGCATGCCGGTGCTCGACCTCGACTACCCCGAGGACTCCGCCTGCGACACCGACATGAACGTGGTGATGACCGCCTCCGGCGGCTTCGTCGAGGTGCAGGGCACGGCCGAGGGCACGCCGTTCTCGCGCGCCGAGATGGACGCCCTGCTCGCCCTGGCGCAGAAGGGCATCGCGCAACTCATCGCCGCGCAAAAGTCGGCGCTGTAGGCTGGCAGCGCCGTCCCGCCGGCACTGACTTTCAAGTCGGCTTGACCCATAACTTGACTTATACTTGACTTTTGTTTAGGCTGTCGTCATGGCCTACGTCCCCTTGTTCACGATCACCCCGGCCCTGCTGGCCGAAGTCGAGCAGGTGGCGGCCCTGCGCGAGCGCATCCAGAATGCGGTAGTGGACCTTGCCTGGATTCCCGCCCTGCAAAAAGACACCCGCACCCGCAACGTCCATGCCTCGACGGCGATCGAGGGAAATCCGCTGACGCTCGAACAAGTGCGCGCGCTGGAGGAAGGGCGCGAACTGTCCACGCCCGGCGCACGGCCCAAGCGCGAGGTGATCAACTATTTCGCCGGGCTGCGCTACGTGGAAAAGCATGCCTGCAGGAAGAAGATCGGCCATGCGGACATCCTCGAACTGCATCGCATCCTGGCCGGCGAGGTGATGGATCAGGGCGAGGCCGGGAAATACCGGATGATCGCGGTCCGCGTCGGGCCATACCGTCCGCCGCCGCCGGATGCCGTTTCCGGATTGATGTTCGAGTTGCTGGAGTGGTGGAACGGCGCGGCGGCCAGGCTGTCGCCGGTACTCAGTGCGGCGATCCTGCATTACCGCTTCGAGGCCATCCACCCCTTCGCCGACGGCAACGGCCGCACCGGGCGCGCGCTGGCGCTGTGGGAGCTCTACCGGCGCGGCTTCGACTCGCATCACATCTTCGCCGTGGACGAGTATTACTGGGAGGATCGGCCCGCCTACTATGCCGCGCTGCAGGGCGTGCGCGAGGCCGGGGACGACCTGAGCGCCTGGCTGGAGTATTGCGCCGCGGGTTTGCGCCAGACGCTGGAACGGGTGTGGCTGCGGATCCAGACCTTGCAGGTCGGCTCGACCGGCAAGCTGGTATTGCGTCCGCGCCAGGAACAATTGCTGCATCTGCTGCGCGACCACGGCGGCATGGCACCGGCTGATATATGGGCGGCGCTGGACGTGTCGCGTCAAGGAGCGATGGATTTGCTGCGTCCGCTCTTGGATGCGGGCGTGGTCGAGAAGGTCGGCGGCAACAAGACCGGCCGCTATGTCCTGAAAAAAGTATGAAACGCCTCGTCCTCGCCTCCAACAACCCCGGCAAGCTGCGCGAATTCGCCGCGCTGTTCGCGCCCTACGACATCGAGGTGCTGCCGCAGTCGGCCTTCAGTATCCCCGAGGCCGAGGAGCCGCACGACACCTTCCTCGAGAACGCGCTGGCCAAGGCGCGCCATGCCGCTCGCCTGTGCGGTCTGCCGGCGCTGGCCGACGACTCCGGCCTGTGCGTGCCGGCGCTCGGCGGCGAGCCGGGCGTGCACTCCGCCTACTACGGTGGCCGCGACGGCGAGCGCGCGACGCGCGACGCGCGCAACAACGCGCGGCTGCTGGCCGAGCTCGCCAGGCACGGCGACCGCCGCGCCCACTACGTCTGCGTGCTGGTGCTGCTGCGCCACGCCGACGATCCGCAGCCGGTCATCGCCGAAGGCGAATGGCACGGCGAGATCCTGACGGCGCCGCGCGGCAGCGGCGGCTTCGGCTACGACCCGCTGTTCCTCGTGCCCTCGGCGAACTGCTCCTCTGGGGAGTTGAGCGAGGAAGCCAAGAATGGCTTCAGCCACCGCGCCCTCGCCTTCGCCAAGCTCGCCGAGCGCCTGCGCGCCGGTCTCTGACTCCTTCATGGCGCACGGCGTCATCCCTATCGTGGCCGCCGGCAGTGCGCCGGCCGGGCTGACGAGCCTGCCGCCGCTCGCGCTCTACATCCATTTTCCCTGGTGCGTGAGGAAGTGCCCCTACTGCGACTTCAATTCGCACGAAATTAGCCCCCCCCGAAGTCGCCGCTCCGCGGCGCCCTCCCCCCAGGGGGCAAAGCAACACTTGGGGCGGCCCGGCGTGTTGCTTCCCCAGCAGGAAGCCGCCTACCTCGCCGCGCTGATCGCCGACCTCGAGCAGTCGCTGCCGCTCGTCTGGGGCCGGCCGGTCGTCAGCGTCTTCATCGGTGGCGGCACGCCGAGCCTGCTCGCGCCGGAAACGGTCGACGCCCTGCTCGGCGCCGTGCGGGCGCGACTGACTCTATTGCCGGAGGCCGAGATCACGCTGGAAGCCAACCCCGGCGCGGCCGAGGCGGGGCGCTTCGCCGGCTACCGCGCCGCGGGCGTGAACCGCCTGTCGCTCGGTGTGCAGAGCCTGAACGCGCGCCATCTCGCCGCGCTCGGCCGCATCCACGACGCGCACGAGGCGCGTCGCGCCGTCGAGCTCGCCCTGAAGCACTTCGAGCGGGTCAACCTCGACCTGATGTACGCCCTCCCGGGACAGACCCTGGAAGAGGCGCGCGCCGACATCGCGGCGGCGGCGGCCTTCGGCACGCCGCACCTCTCCGCCTATCACCTGACGCTGGAGCCGAACACCGCCTTCGACCGCGCGCCGCCGCCGCTGCCCGACGCCGACCTCGCCGCGCACATGCAGGATGCCGTCGAGGAGACGCTCGCCGCGCGCGGCTACGGCCACTACGAGACCTCCGCCTTCGCGCGCAAGGGCTTCGAGTGCCGCCACAACCTCAACTACTGGCTGTTCGGCGACTACATCGGCATCGGCGCCGGCGCCCATGGCAAGATTTCCTCGCACGATGGCGTGCGGCGCACCATGAAGCACAAGCACCCGCAGGCCTACCTCGACGGCACGGCACGCGGCAACGCCGTGCGGGAGCAACACGCCGTCGCCGCCGCCGACCTGCCCTTCGAATTCATGATGAACGCCCTGCGCCTGACCGAGGGCTTCCCGGCGCGCCTCTTCGCCGAGCGCACGGGACTGACTCTGGAGACGATCCGCCCGCGGCTCGACGCGGCGGCGGCAAGGGGGCTGCTGGAGGTGACGCCGGAGCGCATCGCGCCGAGCGAGCGCGGCCGGCGCTTCCTCAACGACCTGCTGCAGATTTTTCTGTCGGACTGATCAGTCCTGCAGCAGCGCCTCGGTGCGCGCGACCCATCCGTCGACGAGCGCGCCGCCTTCCGTGCCCAGTTCATCGCGGCGCCGCTGCAGCGCGTGCAGAATGTCGCTCACCTGCCAGCGCGATTCGCGCGCCATCAGTTGCAGCTCGGCCAGGGCGACGGCATCTTCCTCGATGCCGGCGGTGAGCGCCGCCAGCTCGTCCGGATGGAAGCCGGTCTCGAGCAGAGTGCGCTCGAGGCCGGTGATGCGCTGATTGACGAAGGCCACCAGCGGCGCCTCGGCCGTCTTCGGCGTGTCCACCGCGCAGGCCTGGTAGGCGCCGTGCCAGTTGCGGAAGATCTCGGCGAGCTGGTCGAGCTGCGCCACCACCGCCTCGGCCGACACCTCGCCCAGGCTGTCCAAACCCTGCGGCTGGCCGCCGTGCAGCAGGCCGACCAGGTGGTCGACCAGCTCGCGGCTGAACTTGCGCCGGTTCATCTTCAGCATCACCGACAGGCGCGAAGCGCCGTGGGTGCGCCAGCTCTTCTCGAACAGCGTGGTGACGGCCTCGGCCAGCATGAGGATCTGGCCGATGGGCCCGATCTCCTCGCCCTTCAGCCCGCGCGGGTAGCCGCTGCCGTCGAGCCTTTCGTGGTGTTCGAAGACGGCGGTGCTGATCTCGGGGTGGAACTGCGGGTATTCCTGCAGGATCATGTAGGCCGTCATCGGATGCGCATAGACGTGGCGCATCTCGCCGCCCTCGAGGCGGCGGCCCGGCCGCAGCAGCTCGGGATCGATGTGCAGTTCGCCGATGTCGTGCAGCATGCCGGCGGCGGCGACGGTGGCGAGGTCGCGGTCGGTCATGCGGCTCTTGATGGCGAGGAACAGCGCGATGAGGGTCATCTGCACGCTGTGCTCGTAGATCTCCGGCCGCTGCTCGCGCGCCACGGTGAGCTTGAAGGCGAGCGGCGCGGCGAGCGGCGCGGCATAGAAGGCGTTGAGCAGCCGCTCGATGCCTGGCAGCGTCGTGCGGATGAGCTGGAAGCGCGGCTCGCTGTCGAGGATTTCGCGGGCGCGCTCGCGCAGGGCGGTCTGGGTGACGCCGTTGGCGACCGTGAGGCACTGGTCGATCGGCGGAGCGAGCTTGTGCTGCACCAGCTTCTCGCGGAAGGCGGAATGGATGCGCGTGCCCGTGTCGACCAGCTTGATGCCGTTGCGGGTGAACACCGCCTGGCTGGTGACGACCTCGTGCGTGTCCCCCAGCGCCGTGACGCTGGCGATGTAATGCTCGTCGTACTTCTCGTTCATTGCTTCTTCATGAAAACGATGTCCCAGACGCCGTGGCCGAGCTTCAGGCCGCGCGCCTCGAACTTGGTTTGCGGACGATAGTCCGGCCGCGGCGCGTAGCCGGCGGCGGTGTTCTCCAGCATCGGTTCAACCGAGAGCACTGCCAGCATCTGCTCGGCGTATTCCTGCCAGTCGGTGGCCATGTGCACGTAGCCGCCGGGCCTGAGCCGGCTCGCCAGCAGGGCGACGAAGTCAGGCTGCACGAGACGGCGCTTGTGGTGGCGCTTCTTCGGCCAGGGATCGGGAAAGAACAGGTGCACGCCGTCGAGCGTGGCCGGCGCGATCATGCACCGCAGCACCTCGACTGCATCGTGCTGGATCAGGCGCAGGTTGGCCAGCCCTCGCTCACCGATTCTCTTGAGCAAGCTGCCCACGCCGGGGGTATGCACCTCGATGCCGAGGTAGTCGTTTTCCGGGTGCGCCGCAGCAATCTCCGCCGTCGTCTCGCCCATGCCGAAGCCGATCTCGAGGATCTTCGGCGCCCGGCGGCCGAATGCGGCATCCAGGTCAAGCACCTGATTGGAAAAACTTATCCCATAGCGCGGAAGCAGATCATGATGGGCCCGCGCCTGGGCCCCGGACAGGCGTCCCTGCCTCAGCACGAAGCTGCGGATCGGTCTTTGCGGGGGAAGCTCGGTCGGTTCCACGTTCCGGCAACAAATGCCTCAAGAATCCAAGGATTTACCCGTAATCAGGGTTTCCAAGTCTAACAGGCTTTGACCGCCCGTTGCCCCAGCCGCCCGCCGGTTCGCTGTTCATCAGCCGCGCCTCCGCGCTGATCGCGGCGCCAACCTGATGGAACGGCTCGACGAGCTCTGCCGCGTCATCATCCAGGTCGGCGGCTACCGCTTCGTCTGGATCGGCTACGCCGAAAACGACGCCCAGAAGACCGTCACCCCCGTGGCGCACGCCGGCTTCGAGGACGGTTTCCTCGCGAATCCATGATTTCCTGGGACGAGAACTCCCCGTATGGGCTGGGCACGAGCGGCACGGCAATCCGCAGCGGCGCGCCTGCCGCCAGGCGCGGCTGTGGCAGGAGCAGGGCCTGCCGCCGCTGCGCATCGCGGTCAACCTCTCGCCGCGCCAGTTCCAGCAGCGCAACCTTGCCGAGCGCATCCGCGTCCTCATCGACCAGCCCGACTTCAGTCCGGAATATCTCGAGCTGGAGATCACCGAGAGCATGGTCATGCAGAACGTCGAACGCGCCATCGCCACGCTCGAGGAACTGCGCCGGATCGGCATCCATATCGCCATCGACGACTTCGGCACCGGCTATTCCTCGCTGGCGGTGCTCAAGCGCTTCCCGGTGGACTGCCTGAAGGTGGACCGCTCCTTCGTGCGCGACGTGCCCAACGACCCCGACGACGTCGCCATCACCCGCTCGGTGGTGGCGGAGTGCGTCGAGACCGAGGCGCAGCGCAGCTTCCTGGCGGAGTGCGGCTGCGACGAAATGCAGGGCTTCCTCTTCTCGAAGCCGCTGCCGGCGGCGGAACTGGCCGAACGCGTGCTCGGCCACGTGCGGAAAGACGCGCTCGCGGCCTGATCAGGCCTTGCCGATCATCCCGGTCGTGGGCGAGCTGGGCGCGGCGGAGTAGAGCTTCCTCGGCATGCGGCCGGCCAGATAGGCCTCGCGCCCGGCCTCCACCGCCTTCCTCATGGCGGAGGCCATCAGCACCGGGTTTTGCGCGCCGGCGATGGCGGTGTTCATCAGCACGCCGTCGCAGCCCAGCTCCATGGCGATGGCGGCATCCGACGCCGTGCCGACGCCGGCGTCGACCAGCACCGGCACCTTGGCGTTGTCGATGATCAGGCGCAGGTTCCACGGGTTGAGGATGCCCATGCCGGAGCCGATGAGGGAGGCCAGTGGCATCACCGCGACGCAGCCGATCTCCTCCAGCCTTTTCGCCTGGATCGGGTCGTCGGCGCAGTACACCATCACCTTGAAGCCGTCCTTCACCAGCGTCTCGGCCGCCTTGAGCGTCTGCGGCATGTCGGGGAACAGCGTCTGCGCGTCGCCGAGCACTTCCAGCTTGACGAGGTCGTGGCCGTCGAGCAGTTCGCGCGCCAGGCGCAGGGTGCGCACGGCGTCCTCCGCCGTGTAGCAGCCGGCGGTGTTCGGCAGCAGGGTGTATTTCGAGGGCGACAGGAAATCGAGCAGCCTCGGCTGGCCCGGCTCCTGGCCGATGTTGGTGCGGCGGATCGCCACCGTGACGATCTCGGCGCCCGAGGCCTCGACGGCCTCGCGCGTCTGTGTGAAATCCTTGTACTTGCCGGTGCCGACGAGCAGGCGGGAGGAATACGCCTTGCCGGCGATGATGAGCGGGTCGTTCATGTCTGTTTCTCTTTATCCGCCGCCGACGGCGACGACGATCTCGATGCGGTCGCCCTCGGCGAGTTGTGCGGCGGCGTGCGCGCTCTTCGGCACGATCTCGCCGTTCTTCTCGACCGCCAGGCGCTTGCCCTCCAGCCCCATCTCGCGCAGCAGTTCCGCCACCGAGAGCGCCGCCGCAAAGCGGCGTTTCTCGCCGTTGACACTGATTTCCATGCGGGAATTCTAACAGGTAGAATGGCGCCGTTCGCGGGTGTAGTTCAATGGCAGAACGGCAGCTTCCCAAGCTGCATACGAGGGTTCGATTCCCTTCACCCGCTCCAAATCAAAAAAGCCGGCATTGCGGCGGCTTTTTGTCTTGTCGCCTTCAATCCCGAAGCGAACGGTACCGCCCCCCATGATAGACAAGCGGCGGCGCCTCGCTTCGGCCGAACCGCTCGACCCGGCCGATGAAGATGAGGTGATCGCCGCCTTCGTGCTGGACCTCGTTGCGACACTCCAGCACGGCGCAACAACCGGTCAGCAGCGGCGCGCCGCCGAGGCCGGACTGCCACTCGATGCCGGCGAACCTGTCGGCGCCGCGCCGGGCAAAGCGCTCCGAGACCGCCTGCTGGCCGGCGGCGAGCACGTTCACCGCGAAATGGCTCGCCGCACGGAAGGCCGCCAGGCTGGGCGAGGCGCGCGACAGGCTCCAGAGGATCAGCGGCGGCTCGAGCGAAACCGTGTTGAACGAATTGACCGTCAGGCCGATGGCTCGACCGTCGCGGTCGAGTGCCGTCACCACGGTGACGCCGGTGGCGAAGGCGCCGAGGGCGTCGCGCAGTGCGCGGTGATCGTTTTCGACGCTGCTCCAGGGGCTGACCACGGCAGGGTCGCGGGGCTTGTTCATCGGCAGGGTTACGGAATGCGGCCGCGCATACTTTAGAATTCAACCAGACTAACCGCCGCCCGCCCTTCTGGCAAGCGATCCCCTTGCCGCACCATGGTTAAAGCCCGCCCCGACGATTTTTCGCAGTCCGTGATCCGCTGGCAGAAGCACGCCGGCCGCCACGACCTGCCCTGGCAGAAGCGGATGGATCCCTACCGCGTCTGGCTCTCCGAGATCATGCTGCAGCAGACGCAGGTGGCGACGGTGATCCCCTACTACCGGCGCTTCCTCGCGCGCTTTCCCGACGTGGCCAGCCTCGCCGCGGCGCCGGCCGAGGACGTCATGGCGCTGTGGAGCGGGCTCGGCTACTACGCGCGGGCGCGCAACCTGCGGCGCGCGGCGCAAACGATCGTCGCGCACCACGGCGGCCGCTTCCCGCGCCGCATCGAGGACATCGAGGCGCTGCCCGGCATCGGCCGCTCCACCGCCGCCGCCATTGCCGTGTTCGCCTTCGGCGCGCGCGCGGCGATCCTCGACGGCAACGTCAAGCGCGTATTGGCGAGGGTGTTCTGCATCGACGGCTTCCCCGGCGACAAGGCGGTGGAGGCGCGTCTGTGGGCGCTGGCCGAATCGCTGCTGCCGGGGCGCGACCTGGTGGCCTACACGCAGGGCCTGATGGACCTCGGCGCGACGCTGTGTGCGCCGAGCAAACCGCGCTGCGGCGTCTGCCCGCTCGCCGCGCGCTGCGTGGCGCGGCGCGAGAACCGCGTCGCCGAGCTGCCGACGCCGCGCGCGAAGCGCAGCGTGCCGCAGCGTGCCGTCACCGTGCTGGTGCTGCTCAACAGCGGCGACGTGCTGCTGGAACGACGGCCGCCGCGCGGCATCTGGGGCGGGCTGCTCTCGCTGCCCGAGCTGCCCGAGGGTAAATTGCCGCGCCGCTACGCCGGTGCGCAGCCGCTGCCCGTGGTGCGCCACGCCTTCACGCACTTTCGCCTCGACATCGCGCCGCTCGCCGCAAAAGTCAGTCGCCGCGACACGGCGCCGGAGGGCGTCTGGCTGAGCCTGAAGAAGCTCGACGAGGCGCCGTTGCCGGCGCCTATCCGGAAGATTCTGAAAAGCCTTACTTGACGAGATTGCGCTGGGCGAGAAACTTGAAGACGATCTCCAGCCGCGAGACGGGGTCTTCCAGTTCGAGCAGCTTCTGCCGCGCGATGGCGGGAATCGGCAGCAGTTCGCAGAAGCGGCAGCCGACCCAGGCGGCGTCCTCGAAGCGGTGCGGCGGCGGCAGGCGGTCGGCGCCGGCATCCGCGGCCATGGCCTGCAGCAGGGGCACCAGCGCGGCGAGCTGCGCCGGCACCGGCAGGGCCGGCTCGGCGGCGATCGGCTCGATGCGCGCCTGCAGCAGGCCCGTGCTGTCGGCCCGGCTTTCAAGGATGCGGAAGCGCTCGCCGCCTCGCACCGTGATGTTGAGGATGCCCGGCTGGGTCATGTCCCAGGCGACGATGCGCGCCTCGGTGCCGACCGGGTGCGGCTTCGCCGGCGCGCCCACTTCGGCGCCTTCGGCGATGAGGCAGATGCCGAAACCGCTCTCCTGCTTGAAGCAGTCCTTCACCAGTGCCATGTAGCGCTGTTCGAAGACCTTGAGCGCCATCGTGCCGCCGGGGAACAGCACGGCGTTGAGCGGAAACAGGAGCAGGGTCTGCGCGGCGGCGACTTCGCGCCGCTGCGGGAAGGGAAGGATGGCCAAGCGTCTCTTTC
>Ga0194119_10000299_pt1 | contig 96298 bp, 102 predicted proteins | sample TA2MahC100mmetaG_FD_148620 | JGI IMG/M metagenome (GOLD analysis project Ga0194119, IMG submission 148620) | Freshwater microbial communities from Lake Tanganyika, Tanzania - TA2015018 Mahale Deep Cast 100m | ecosystem: Environmental > Aquatic > Freshwater > Lake | place: Tanzania: Lake... | reverse complement strand
TCTTTGGTCGAATCTATGGATTCACCAATGGCGGCTATCGTCTCAATCTTGCGACTGGATTTACTTCAAGTCAGATTGCTGCGCTACGAAAGAGCTTTCCTAAGATTGACCTGAAGGCGCAATAGACTAAATACATGGCTAATATCGATTGGGATCAATTAAGAACTGAAGCAATTGGCGCAATGAAACGCGCATATGCGCCTTACTCTAAATTTCCCGTAGGGGTTGCAGCAAAGACTGATGACGGTCGGATAGTTTCGGGCTGCAATGTTGAGAATGCGAGCTACGGGCTAGGGCTTTGTGCCGAATGTGGACTCATCTCAAACTTAGTTCTCGGTGGCAGGTCCATCATTAAGGCGATCTATTGTGTTGATATAAATGGAAATGCGCTCTCACCATGTGGCCGTTGTCGCCAACTACTTTGGGAGCACAGCACACCTGATACCCAATTCATGACTCCAGATGGACCAGCTCCACTTTCGACTTTGCTACCTTGGGCATTCGGGCCTGAAAATCTTTAGCAAGTGCTTATTGCAGAATTAAAGCAACTTCCAAAGACGCTCCTGCATGATCATTTAGATGGGGGATTACGCCCCGCGACACTGATTGATATCGCCACCGAGATTGATTTAGAACTTCCATCCTATGACCCAACTGAGTTACAAACTCAGATCTTTTCAGCCTGTAACGAAGGTGATCTAGAGAAGTACTTAAAGAACTTTGATTACACAATTGCTGCAATGCAGAGTCGCGATCACATAATTCGAATTGCTCGCGAATGCGTTGAAGATCTAGCAGCAGATGGCGTTACTTACGCAGAGGTAAGGGGAGCGCCAGAGCTCTTCACTAGGGGTGGCTTGAGTATTGGTGGCGTTATTGAAGCAACCCTTAAAGGATATGAAGAGGGTATGCAAAACGTTCGAGATTCCGGAAAGGAAATTGAAGTAAGAGCGATTCTCTGTGCCATGCGCCATGAAGAGCGCAGCTTAGAAGTTGCACATGAAGCCTTGAAGTATCGAGAAGAAGGAGTCGTGGGGTTCGATATTGCCGGCCCAGAACGTGGCTTTCCTGCCTCTAAACATCGCGCCGCATTTGAACTACTAATTGAGAACAATTTTCCTTTCACAATTCATGCCGGAGAGGCTGCGCCTTTTGAATACATCGAAGAAGCGCTCTTAAAATTCAAGACAAAGAGAATTGGACATGGTTTTAGATTATTGGATGAGTTAATCATTAGTGAGGATGAAGTAACACTCACTGATAAAGCAAAACTAATATTGGATAGCCAAGTTCACATTGAAATGGCACCAACTTCGAATCTGCAAACTGGTTTAGCAGATAGCTATGAAAGTCATCCAGCTGCTTTATTCCATAAGTTGGGATTTAATGTTGCTTTGAATACTGATAACCGTTTGATGAGTTCAACTACACTCTCAGAGGAATATCAAGCAATGACCACCGCGCATAGCTGGAATATTGATGTAGTTAAAGCCATGAACAAAAAAGCTCTCGAAGCAGCATTTTGCTGAGACAGTTTTCGTACGAGATAGGATGTAACGCCATGATTGATTTTCGCGATCCGGACGTTATTAGAGATCCATATCCGCATCTAAAAGAGCTACGAGATTTCGATAAACCATTCTGGCATCCTGATTTAGAAGTATTCCTTGCTGCTACTCACCGCGATGCCAATGAAGTCCTGCGTAATAAGAGCTTGGGAAGAATTTATATAGACCGCGCTCCAGAATCAGAGTGGGGTGTATTCAACTGGCTACATTCCGATTCAATCTTGGATAGTGAGCCGCCAAAACATACGCGCCTGCGCGGGCTTGTTCTAAAGGCATTTAACCGGGGCCGCATGGAAGGGATGCGCTCTCAAATTGAAGCGATTGCATCTGAACTTCTAGATGAAATTGAGAACAAGGGTGGCGAATTTGATCTAATCGCTGATTATGCCGAGCCACTTCCTGTAAAAGTTATTGCTCTTTTACTTGGCTTCCCACCTGAGGATGAATACCTACTTCGTCCTTGGTCACAGGCAATTGTGAAGATGTACGAAGTAAACCCACCGCGCGAACACCAACTCGCTGCCCAGAAGGCCGCAAATGAGTTTGCCGAGTATGTACACACACTAATGCTCGAACGGAAGCGCGAACCAAAACCAGATTTGATTACTGATTTATCGCAAGTCCATGAGGCGGGCGAACAGCTATCAACGCACGAACTGATTGCAACATGCATTCTCTTACTAAATGCGGGTCATGAAGCAAGTGTTAATGGCTTTGGTAATGGAATGGTGGCACTACTTAGAAACGAGGCGGAACGCGCTAGATTGTTTAACGATCCAGATAAGTTCTCTCCGACTGCGGTGGAGGAGTTCCTAAGGTTTGATTCGCCACTTCAATACTTTGAGCGCACTGCTATAAATGAATGCGAGATAAGTGGAGTTACCGTAAAGCAGGGTCAGAAAATCGTTAGCTTGTTGGGATCTGCCAATCGCGATGAGAGCGTCTTTGAAAGGGCGGATCAATTTGATGTATCGCGCCAACCAAATCCCCATATTGGATTTGGTGCAGGTATTCATTTCTGCGTTGGTGCACCACTAGCAAGGCTTGAGATGTCTATCTCACTTCCATTACTTATAAAACGCTTCCCTAATTTGAATCTTGCTCGGGAGCCGCAGCGACGCCCAGCGTTCTCACTTCGTGGCTATACAAAGGTAATGGCTAACTTTTAAGGTGCTCCTATGAAACCCATTCCTTTAATACTTGATTGCGATCCAGGTCATGATGATGCGCTAGCAATTATCTTGGCTGCTCACAATCCGGCCTTACGCTTAATCGGCATTACAACAGTCTCTGGGAATGGTGGAATCAAGAAGGTCACGCTAAATGCGAGGAGAGTTGCAACTCTTGCCAATTTGAATCTGCCGATTGCAGAAGGTTCAGGAAAATCAATTCTCGGTGCTGTAGAAGAGGCGACTGATATTCATGGTGAGTCCGCCCTTGATGGTGCCGAGCTCCCAGAAGCAAAGATTGAACTCTCAGAACTTCATGCTGTTGATTTGATAGCAAAGCTTCTAAAGGAATCAACCGAGAAGGTAACAATTGTTGCTACAGGTCCACTTACAAACGTTGCGCTCTTCTTGAAGATGTATCCGCAGTTAAAAGAAAATGTACGAGAGATTGTCTTTATGGGTGGAAGCGCTACAAGAGGAAACCGGACTCCTTACGCTGAATTTAATATCTGGATGGATCCAGAAGCTGCCGATGTCGTCTTGCGTAGCGGCCTGCCGTTAACGATGTGCGGGCTAGATGTAACCCATCAAGCGCTAGTGACACCTGAAATCTTCGCCCGACTTGAGAAGATGGGCACTCAAGTAAGCAGGACAATCATCGGCTTACTTAAGTTCTTCGCCAAAACTTATGATGAAGTCTTCGAGATACCTGATCCACCGCTTCATGATCCAGTCGCTGTTGCGCTCTTAATAGATCGCAGCGTCGTTAGAACTAAGAAAGTAAATGTTCAAGTCGAGTTGATTGGCTCATTAACTAGAGGTGCAACCGTGGTGGACCTTCACAATCGATTAGGAGAGCAAGCAAACTGTGAGGTAGCGCTAGAGCTTGATTTTGAGCTCTTCTGGAAGATGATGCTCGAAGCGATTGAGAAATCAGCAGCTACAAAGTAACTGGGCGACCTTTCGCGCGATCAGCAGCAATTACCTCACGTAGCGCTCCAACAGCAGTCTCTAGCAAGATATCTAAAGGTGGCATTGGCTCTTTGCCATGCACCATCATCACGCCACCTGATCGAACTCTAAGCATCGATGAGATCACAAAGAGCGCCGACGCCTCCATCTCAGAACAGAGCGCACCGCCGAGTTGCCAAGCGCGCCATCTCTCTAGCAAATCTTTAGCAACACCCATCCGCTCTGGTTCATGCTGACCATAGAAAGAGTCTTTAGATTGAGTGATACCAGTTCGAAATTTAGCTCCACTCTTTAGCGCAGCGGCATGCAGTGCCAGTACGACATCAATATCAGCTATAGCCGGAAATTCAATCGGCATGTATTGGCGCGATGTTCCCTCATCGCGAATTGCAGCAGTAATAATTGCAAGTTCACCAGATTTAATGTCTTCTTGAATATGTCCGGAAGTTCCAACCCTTATAAAAGTATCGGCGCCGCAACGAACGAGTTCTTCTAAGGCAATCGCAGCTGAGGGGCATCCAATTCCGGTTGATGTTACAGAGACAGGTACGCCATCTAGGGTTCCGGTATAAGTTACATATTCTCTATTTGTCGCAACATGTTTTGGATTATCAAATAAGCGCGAGATCGGCTCACATCGTCCGGGGTCTCCAGGTAGCAAGACATACTTTCCAACATCGCCCCGCTTTAATTGAATGTGGTACTGCTTGCCCGCTGTCTCCATCATCGCTCCTTAGCCTTATCTAGCTTTATCAATTCTCTAACTGATTCCACTGCGGCCTTAATTAGGTTATCAAGTGGACCAAATTCACCTTCACCATACATGGCCATCATCCCACCAGCTCTTGCCCCTAAGAGCGAGGAGACTATGCAGATAGTTGAAAGCTCCATCTCTGAGCAGATAGCGCCACCCTCGCGCCAGGCCCTCCAAAATTCAAGGAGCTCATCGGAGTTAGCAGATCTCTCTGGCTCCACTTCGCCATAGAAGGAGTCTTTTGAATGTGAGATACCCACTTTATGCGGCAAGCTCAGTCTCTCTACAGCTTTTCGCATACTCTGCACAACATCAATACTGCATACAGCCGGAAACTCAATTGGTATGTAATGAAGCGATGTACCTTCATGGCGAATCGCCCCAGTCGCAATTGCAATTTCATTTGATTTTGTACCGGGCTGAATTCCACCCGATGTTCCAACCCTTATAAAAGTATCGGCGCCGCAACGAAATAACTCTTCCACTGCGATTGCACTTGAGGGACAACCAATTCCAGTTGAAGTTACAGAAACCGGAACGCCATCTAAAGTCCCGGTATAAGTTACGTATTCTCTATTTGTTGCTACATGTCTCGCATCATCCAAGTGAGCAGCAATGATGGGGACACGCCCGGGATCACCTGGCATAAGGACATACCTTCCAACATCACCTTCTTGGGTATGAGTGTGATGCTGCTTTGTCATTGAAATCTATTCATTCGCTCGACAAACAATTCCATAAACCGCTCCACATCAACCTGCATGGCGACATGAGCATTAACTTTCTGATTCAAGGCGCCATAGTAATCAGCAATGGTTTTTGCCTTTGAGGTAGGTCCCATTAAATCAACTCTGACAAAGTAATCCTCAAGTTTGACTAGGGTTGAATCGAGCAACAACGCTGCTGCGAGTGGATCATTTATCGCGCAACCTTCAATTGATTGGTGCTTAACATGGAATTCCATGTAAAAGCGGGTTGAGTCAGCTATAAAATTCTTTATTTCTGGACGAGCTGCATTTATTTGTTCTAAGTGTTTCTTTGTGAATATACATTTGTAAGTAACATCTAATGGAACTAAGGTGAAGTCAATGCCAGAGCGAAGCACGATATCAAAGGCTTCTGGGTCACAGAAAACGTTATATTCTGCCTGCGGAGTTGCATTTCCAGGATAGTGAATAGCTCCACCCATTGAAATTATCGAACGTACTTTCTTTCCAATCTCGGGCCGCTTCAAAAGAGCGAGAGCCACATTCGTCATAGGGCCAACGGCCAAGATCGTAACTTCATCTGGGTGCTTCTCAACCATTTCAATAATGAAGTCATGAGCCGGTTTCTCATTCGCTTTCTTGGAAGCAGTTGGTAACTTTGCATAACCAAGTCCACCGTCACCATGAGTCTCCTCGGCGACGGAGAGTTCTTTAACGAGCGGTTCAGTTGCCCCCCTCACAACGTCAATTCCTTCTATGCCGGCTAGCTCAACCAGGCTTAACGCATTCCTTAGACATTTCTCTTGTGAAGTGTTTCCATGCGTGACTGTTATTCCAAGTAACTCTATCTCAGGAGATTTAGCGAGTAATAAGAGTGCAAGGGCATCATCAATACCCGGATCAGTATCGAAGATAATCTTTTGAGGCATAGTCCTATTCTTTCACTTCTGGTTTGATTCTAAAATCGTTTCACCACTTGTTTTTGGTTTAATGATTAACGTTGAAAGTAAGGTTGCAAGAACCATAGCGCCAGTCATGAAGTAGAAACCGCTCCAGCCACCGTACTCATCGACAATTAGCCCACTAAGGCTACTTCCGAGAGTAATTCCAATTGAGAGCGCAGCTCCAACGAGTGCGAATGCTTCAGTAAGCTGGCGAAGGGGCACTAGCTCCTTCATAAGCGCATTTGCAGCAATCAGCGCAGGAGCAATCGCCACGCCTGAAAGAATTAGAAGGTAAACGAGAGTATCGATATCTTGAAAAACGAGAATCGAACTCGTGGCAAGAGTCATAAAACCAAGTGCAATTGTGTAACGAAGCGCATTACTTGATTTCCAATGAATAAATCCATAAGCAAGGCCAGCAACGATGCTTCCCAAGGGATAAAGGCCAACCCATAGTCCGCCCTCGGCAGCTCGGTCATACTGTTTGGCTACTGCAAGAATTACAACGAAGTTTGATCCAAATAAGAGTCCCATAGCCACCAACGAGGCGAGCAAGCCTTTGATTCTAGGGATCCTGAGGAGTCCACCGTGTACCTCTTCAATCTGTTTATCGCCACCATGATCAAAGGAAGTTATTGCAAGGCCTACAGCTCCGATGACCATGAAGATGACGCCGGCGAAGAGCGGTGAATTGGAGCCGTATAGTGAAAACATAAAGCCAGCGAGCGCAGGCCCAATTACAAAGGCGGTTTCATCAAAGACTGACTCAAGTGAAAGCGCCGAATCCAGATCTTTCTTATCCGAGATAGTTCTGCTCCACCGCGCTCTTGTATAACTTCCAAATCCGGGCATAGTTGCACCGGCAAAAGCGGAGAAGATTAGAAGTAGCGGTACAGAGCGTTCGCTGAAATAGACAACAGCCAAAATTGATATCGCATTAATTAGCGCTATTGGTATCAGGACAATTCTTGTTCCATGACGATCTGCGAGTCTTCCGATTCTTGGTCCGGCAATAGCGCCAGCAAGGGTGTAAAAAGAAGAGGCAATTCCGGCAAGTAGAAAGGAATCGCGAACCGAAGAGACTAAGAAAACTAGTGCGACTGTGTTCATCGCTACCGGAATTCTGCCAATCATTCCGAATCCAAAGGTTGGTGCGGCGTGACTATGCCGGATTACCTCCCGATAGGACCCAAACAATTCGCCTCGTTTCTAAAGCAATAGTTAATTGCTTAAACCTATCTTGCGGGGCATACTCTCGTCCAACATAGAGAAGGAGTTTCTCAAGATGCGGATTTACTTTGCCGGACCACTCTTTACGCCATATGAGAGAAGTTACATCGATCAATGCGCATCAAAGTTGAGAGCTGAGGGATTTGAAGTATTCGTTCCGCATGAGATTGAACTTCCCAATCAAGTCACAGCAAAATTTATATTTGATGTAGATTCAAAAGAAGTTATGCGCGCAAATGCCGTACTGGCGTTATTAGACGGTCCGATGGTGGATGATGGAACCGCATCCGAAATTGGAATTTTCTGGGCGGCCATGCGCTCCGATTCCAGTAAAAAAGGAATCATCGGATTAGTTACTGATACCCGGGTTATTCGCGATCGCAACATGATTGATGGAAAAGGTATTAATCTCTTTGTTCGTGGCTGTGTAGAAGATGTTGGTGAGGTTGTAGATAACTTTGAGAAGGCGTTACCTATATTAAGGAAGTGGCGCTCGGAGCTACCCGCTTCTAATACATGATGGTGCGGGTTAAATGATGAGGCCAGTGCGTAGCGTGATAACTCTTCCAAAATCTGAAATCTACTTGGGGCATTAAAAGCGGCTCAAAGTTCGGGCGACGCTTATTTATCTCCTCTGTCAAAAGCGCAATTGCATAAATAGAGCTTGCTCGCAATTCAATCTCAGCCTCGCTATCGCGCTTAATCTCTTCAAGTGAATTTATCTTTGTTTCGAGTTCTTGGGCATACTCAAAGATTCCCATGACTCGAAGAGCAACTGGCACTATGTAGTCTGCGAAAGCGGTTAAATCAGAAGCATCCTCGAGTTTCCAATGTCCTCTTGGCGAAAGAGCTAAGTGCATTCCCCAGATGCCGAGTTGAGCAAGTTTGTAGATTTGAATCGAGGATCCTCTGTATTGACTTACATCCTGAAAGCGTGGGAATTCAACAACTAGTCGCTCAAGTAACCCATCTCCGCCGGCATAGAGCCGCGGTGGACAGGACCGGACAAAGTTGTGATATCTGCCCTCAAATTTCTCGACCAAAACTCTTCCAACTTCATTAAAAATCTTCACTCGTTCATCAATCATAGGCATCTCGATAGTGCCACTGAAGACGCGAGCGAACTCATCATGAGTCAGTTTTGCTAAGTAGTCACCACTGAATAGCGGAGTACCCGCGTTAATAGCGCGATGAATACAAGCAAGCATCGCCTCGCTATCACACCACCGTCTTCCTAGGTAATCCGTCTCAAACTTAACTCCAGAGTGAAAATCGGTAAACGCAAAATTCATCGTGTTTACGACCATCGTGAAGTCCATCAACTGGTCAGGGTCATTACCAAAGTCAAAGAGCATTGAGCCATCTGGTTTAGCGAATTCTTCATAAGCCATCCAATTAGCTACTTGAATCAACTTATCTTTATTTATCTCCACCAACGAGGCTTGCTCAATCACCGGCCTCAAACTTGAGAGCACGGGGGATTGCCAACGGACAGTCATAAAAGTTGCAGGCGCTACTCAGACCCTCGTCGATAAGGCATTCCTGCCATCGCCGGAGGAGTGAGTCGTTGCGCTAAGAAGGTAAGCACAATTAGCGTCGCAAGATTCGGGAAAGCGGTTATAAATTCTTGCGGGATATTAGTAACGCGAAGATTCATCCAGAGCGCAAATAGCGCGATTCCTCCTGAAACTGCTGCCGGTTTCCACTTACGCGAAAGAACATAATAAAGACTTAGTAATCCAGCGACAATTCCAGCTGCCATAATCATTGCCATTACAGAATCACTCTGACGCACTCTTAGCGCGTCGGTAAATCCAAAGAGAACAGATCCAGCAAACACTCCGCCAGGTCTCCAATTTCCGAAGATAACAGTTGCAAGACCTATAAATCCGCGTCCAGCGGTCTGACCTTCGCGATAAACCGATGAGGCTACGAGCGCGAGATAAGCGCCACCAAGAGATGCAAGCATTCCCGATACTGAGATCGCGATATAACGAGTCATATAAACATTAATTCCGAGTGATTCAGCTGCCATTGGATTTTCACCAGAAAAGCGCATCCGAAGCCCGAACTTACTGCGCCACAATATCCATGAAGTGAGTGGTACAAAAAGCAAAAGCCCAACGGTCACAACTGATAGATCTGTGAGGAGACCGTAGATCAATCCGGAGACATTTGAAATTAGAAAAATATTCTTCTCATCAATACCTTGAAAGAAAGGTGCGAGAACTGGAACAGTAAAGGTCGGAAGAGTCTCAACTGGAGGGGAGATAGTTCGATCACCGCCCACAGCTGGAAAGAAGATTCCAGAGAGATAGCGGGCAGCCCCTGCAGCAATCAAATTAATTGCAAGACCAGATACCGCTTGATCAATTCCTATTTTTACAGTCAATATCGCGTGGAATAACCCGGATAGCAATCCAAAAATTGCTGCAGCAAGTAAGCCAACCCAAGGCCCATGCAAATATCCAAACCAGGCCGCAGTCCATGTTCCAACTATCATCATGCCCTCAAGACCGATATTGATAACACCTGCTCGTTCTGCCCACAGACCACCAAGTCCGGCCATTAGTAGTGGAATGGCAAATCGCAAAGTTGCACCAGAGGTTCCAGGAGATGAAATATCGACTGCACCAGTTATGTTCTCTACGAGTGAGACTACAAGGAAGACGATGGCTATCAGAATTGTTACGCGCGCTGGAGATTTAAAGAAAGACTTCGCTTTCTCAGCTTTATTCGGAGTTGCTGATTGGGTACTCATCAGTTGCTCTCCTTAATCGGTTGCGCTTCTGCGCTAACACTTCCCACCGCACGTTGCTGCTGTCGCAGATTAATTCGTGCGACCACCTCGTATGCAATCACGATAGAGAGAACGATGGTTCCCTGCATAACAATCACAATCTCAGGCGGAACTCCTTCAAACTCAAGCACAGGAGCCGAGCGCTCAAGGAAGGACCATAAAAAGGCAGCGAAAAAGATTCCGACTGGATGATTACGCCCGAGAAGTGCGAGAGCCAATCCAGTAAAGGCATAACCAGCTGGAAAAGCCATGCTGTACTTGTGGGTATCCGAAAGTAAAGTTCCAATTCCAACCAGACCAGCGATTGCACCGGATAGTACGGTTGTTACGAAGATCATTCTTGGTGCATTCACGCCACTTGCACGCGCAGCCCTAAATGAAAGGCCAGTCGCTTTTAAATTAAAACCAAAGACAGTTTTATTTAACATTACCCAATAGGCGATTCCTACAAAAATGGCAACAAAAAGGAAAGAGTAAATCTCTCCATCAAAGGCTTTAATAGTTGGCATCTGTCCGCTCGCGGGGATTGGGAAAGTTTGGGCGGTCTGAGAACCTTCTGGAAGTGTTCCCAACATTGACGGCAAAAGTAGATAAGAAATCACTGCAGCAGCAATGAAATTGAGCATGATGTTACTAATCACTTCATTAACTCCGCGGCGGACTTTTAAGTAGCCGGCAACAGCGGCCCAAAGTCCACCCGCAATCATCGCTGTGATCACTATTAGTAGAACGTGGAGCACGGGAGGTAGAGCTACTGCGCCGCCTACTACCGCTCCAAAGAATGCGCCCATGCGGTATTGGCCATCAATACCGATATTGAAAAGCAACATTTTGAAGCCAATTGCTGCGGCAACTCCTGCCAAGTAATAAGCAATCGTCTGGTTCAACTCTGAGACAAGATTACGTGGATCAAATCCGTAAGAGATCATCAAACTAAACATGCTCAAAGGATCTACGCCTCGAATTTTTAGAATGATGTAGATAAATAGAAGTGAATTAAGAATCGCCGCAACTGGAGCGGCTACCGCCCAGAAAATCCTATTTTTTGTCATGCGCTTTTCGCCCCAGTCATAGCTAGCCCAAGTTGCTCCGGTGTAGTTTTATTTGGATCTAGCGTCGCAACGATGCTTCCGCTGTAAATAACTGCGATTCGATCAGAGAGCGAGAAGAGTTCATCAAGATCGGCCGAAATAAGAAGGATCCCAGCGCCCTCAGATCGCGCTTTCATTAAGTGATCCCAAATAATTGCTTGGGCGCCAACATCAACGCCACGCGTTGGTTGGGCGGCGAGAATAACTTTCGGGCTTCCACTCAATTCTCGCCCCACAATGAACTTCTGTTGATTTCCGCCTGAAAGGGCGCTCGCCAAGACATTTATTCCGGGGGTACGAACATCAAATTCACTCACAACGCGCTTTGAATCTTCTATTGCCTCACCCTTGTTTACCCAGGCGTTATTGGCCATGGGAGATGCAAATTGGTGTCCTAGAACTCGATTTTCCCAAAGTGGAGCAGACATCAACAACCCATCGCGCTGACGATCCTGCGGAATATAAGCAACGCCAGCATTCCTAATATCTTTGGTGAGAGTCTTGGTCGCATCAAGTCCAAGAATTTCAACAGTTCCGCCGCTTGGCTTGACTAGACCCATAATCAACTCAATCAATTCGCTCTGGCCATTACCTTCAACTCCAGCAAGGCCAAGAATTTCTCCGCCCTTTAGCTCCAGACTTAAGTTATTGAGTACTTGCCGACCATCTTGCCTCATGTAAGAAGCGTTTTTAATCGAAATTAAACTTTCACCAGTTGATTTTGTTGCCCCAGCTCGCGGTTTTGGTAACTCGCCTCCGACCATTAACTCGGCTAGCTCAACTTTATTTGTGCTCTTTGGAGTTCGCGATGCGACTGTGGCGCCTTGACGCATAATGGTTATCTCATCAGCAATCGAGAGAACTTCATCAAGCTTATGTGAGATAAACAAGACCGTTAACCCGCGCTTTACTAACTCACGAAGATTTGAAAAAAGCTCTTCTACTTCTTGCGGAACAAGAACTGCAGTCGGTTCATCAAGAATTAGTATCTTTGCGCCGCGGAATAGAACCTTAGCAATCTCAACTCTTTGACGCTCACCTACGCCAAGGTTTGAAAGTGATTCATCGGGGTCTATTTCAAGTCCGTAGTGTTCAGCAATCTCAACTAACTTCTTCCTAGCCTGGTCGAAATTAATAATGAATCCCATGCGAGTCGGCTCGCTGCCCAGAATTACATTCTCAAGAACTGTGGCGTTATCGGCTAATTTAAAGTGTTGGTGCACCATTCCAATTCCAAGCGCAATCGCATCTTGCGGGGATTTAAGCTCTACATCTTTACCGAATGCTTTGATATGCCCGGCATCTGGGCGGATGAGTCCATAGAGGATTTTCATCAAAGTAGATTTTCCTGCGCCATTTTCGCCAATAATTGCGTGAATCGAGCCTGCTTTTACAGTTAAGGCGACATCGCGATTTGCTATTACACCTGGATACTTCTTCTCTATCCCAACGACATCAAGGACGTTATCCATCACGCTCCTGTTTTTACATCGAATATGAAACAAAGCGCGCCATGGAGACCATGACGCGCTTTGTTTACTTCACTCTCTTACTTTATGCCTTAGTTGGATCGGTTGGAACAACCACCTTGCCACGGGCAATTTCTGAGCCGTAGTTATCAATAACTGCTGAGACATCCTTTAGATATCCACCAGTCTTTGTATAACCAACGCCACCCTGCTTGAAGCCCCAGGTCTTGATTCCTGCAGTTTTCTTGCCTGCAAGAGAATCATTTACGAAGGCACGCACGCCAAGATCAACGCGCTTCAACATGGAGGTAAGGATTGTTGACTTGTATGCAGCGTGTGCTGGATAAGTTGCCTCATCAGCATCAACGCCAATTGACCACTTCTTCAACTCAGAAGCAGCCTTGTGCATACCGGTTCCGGTTCCACCTGCAGCTGCGTAGACAACGTCTGCGCCATTCTGATACATACCCTTAGCAGCTTCGTATCCCTTTGCAGGATCATTGAAGCCAGAGAAATCTGGGAAGTTAGAGATGTATGTGGATTGGATTTTGATCTTTGGGTTAATCGCCTTTGCACCAGCAATGTAACCAGCTTCGAATTTCTTGATTAGCGGAGTATTAACGCCACCAATAAATCCAACGCTTCCAGTCTTAGTTGTCATTGCCGCAGCAAGACCTACAAGGTATGAGCCTTCTTCTTCCTTGAAGACGATTCCTTGTACGTTTGGCGCCTTAACGCTTGAATCATCGACGATTCCCCATTGTACTTTCGGGAATTCTGGTGCGACTTTTGCAAGCGCTGAAGCATAGGTAAATCCAACGACGACGATTGGATTCGCGCCACGCTTCGCCATTAAGCGAAGACGTTCTGTGCGCTGATCATCAGTGCCGGTTGGACTGTCCTGTGACTCAATGAGCTTTATAGCCTTGTTCTTGTCCAAGATTGGCTTAACACCAATATAGGCAAGTTGGTTAAAGCCCGGAACTTCGCGTCCGCCCAAGCTATACGCGATACCAATTGTCTTGGTTGCAGCTTGAGCTGGAGCAATTGCCATTAATCCTGAAAGCGCAACTGCGCCAGCGAAGATTGAGGCACCGAGTTTGCGAAGAGTTTTCTTCTGCATTCAGTTATCTCCTTAGTAGTTGTTTAACTGCGGATCTAGTCGCTCAAGAAGTTGCGCTAAGAAGAGTTCGTATCTCTGTGACGACATGTCGGGCCACAGGAGCCGGCCTCCTTCTAAAGAGCATATGAATTGAGCTACTTAGGGGGAATTCCGTTAACTTATCGCGTGGAGTATCTTCTCGTCCAGAACCAGAGGATCTAGCCGAAAGGGGTTTCGCAGAGATGAGCGCTCTTAACCGAAGGCCCCCAGAAATCGTTGTAGTCGGAAGCACGATGACCGACATGATCGCTTATGTAACTCGAGCTCCAAACTCTGGAGAAACTGTGATTGGCGACTCATTTTCTCTTGGCTTTGGGGGTAAAGGGGCAAATCAGGCTGTTATGTCGAGCCGCTTTGGGGCGAAGGTAAAGATGATTAACACCCTCGGGGATGATGTTTTCGGGGAAACAACTTTGAAGAACTTTAAGGAACAGGGAATCGATACAACTTATGTAAATCGAGTTCCAGGACCCAGCGGAGTAGCTCCAATCTGGGTTGAGGCTGATGGCTCCAATCGAATCATCTGTGTACCAGGTGCGAACTTTGCAATGACTGTCCCACAGGTTCAAAGCGCGCTCTCAGAAATTTCTGAAATTGATGTTTTAGTTGGCCAATTGGAAATTCGCCAAGAAGTTAGCGCCGCTGCTTTTGCCGCCGCTCGCGCTAGAGGTATTACAACAATTCTTAACCCGGCGCCCTTCGCACCTCTTTTACCAGAACTACTCAAGAATTCAGATTGGGTGATTCCAAACGAAACCGAGTTCGCAGGTCTAGATAAGTCAGGCAGAGCTCCTGATAGCGATGATGTGATTATTGATGTAGCCCGAAATCTAAATTGCAGATTAGTGGTAACTCTGGGAGAAAAAGGCGCTGCCTATGTCGATAGAGATTGGAAAGTGGTCCGTGTGGCTGCTCCAAAAGTTACCGCTATAGATACAACCGGAGCTGGAGATGCATTTGTGGGCGCATTTGCCGTTGGACTTGGTCTTGGTTTTGAGCCACTTAAAGCGGTGAAACTAGGTTGCGCCTCAGCCTCACTGAGCGTGACTCGAAAAGGAACCCAATCCTCCTACCCAAGTAAGCAAGAGGCTTTAGAGCTACTCTCTCAAATCAATTAAATCCCAATGGGATGCCAGACCGTCTTGTACTCCATAAAAGAGAGCATCCGCGCAGGAGAAACATCCATATTGAAGCGATGAATCCGCTTTAGATTCTCACTTCCCAATCTCTTTAATTCGCCATCAAGTGTTTTCTGAGCACCAGAGATATCCAATCCATCAACTTCCATATGTCCGGCTAGCCATGAGATTAACTCACTTCGTTTTCCAGTAAGAACATTTACAACACCATGAGGTAAGTCGCTTGTGGCAAGTACTTCAGCGAGAGTAATTGCCGGAAGTGGGGCTGACTCACTAGCAATTAATACAGTGGTATTACCGCCTGCAATTACTGGTGCTAATCCGCGAGTGAGGCCAAGGAGTGATTCTCTTTCCTCGGCGATAATTCCAACAACTCCTAACGGTTCTGGGATGGTGAAGTTGTAATAAGGACCTGCGATTGGATTTGTGCCACCGGCTGATGCTGAAATCTTGTCGCACCAACCTGCGTACCAAACCCACAAATCAATTGCGGATTGAACTTGTTTCTTAGCCGCTGCTTCACCGACGCCTTCAAGCGCACTTATCTCAGCAATAAATTGTGAACTTCTTCCCTCGAGCATTTCAGCAATTCGATAAAGGATCTGTCCACGATTAAATGCAGTCGCATGTGACCAACCACTAAAAGCTCCGCGAGCCGCAACGACTGCATCGCGAAGGTCTTTACGAGAAGCGAGCGCTGGATTTGCGATGAAGTTGCCCTTCTTATCTTTCAATTCATATGAACGACCGGATTCACTCCGTGGGAATGCCCCGCCGATATAAAGCTTGTAGGTCTTCATCACATCAAGGCGCATTATCTAGCTCCCTTTATATATGCAGCTAAACCATGGCGGCCACCCTCGCGTCCCCATCCTGATTCTTTATAGCCGCCAAATGGGCTAGCAGCATCGAACTTATTAAAAGTATTTGCCCATATAACGCCGGCTTTCAACTCATTTGCAGCCCAGAGAATCTTGGATCCTTTCTCGGTCCAGACTCCCGCCGATAGGCCAAACGGAGTGTTATTTGCCTTCTCCATCGCCTCTTGTGGAGTGCGGAATGTAAGTACAGATAGGACTGGGCCAAAAATCTCTTCGCGCGCAATTCGATGTGCTTGGGTAACGCCAGTAAATATGGTGGGAGCAAACCAATATCCCTTAGTTGGTAATGAGCAAGGCGCGCTCCAGATTTGTGCGCCTTCTTTGCTACCTGATTCAGACATCTCTTTAATCTTCGCAAGTTGGGCGCTGGAGTTGATTGCTCCAAGATCGGTGTTCTTATCTAGTGGATCGCCAACTCTAATTTTCGCCATTCGCGACTGGAGCTTCTCAACAAATTCATCGACGATACTTTCTTGCAGTAGCAATCTTGAGCCAGCGCAGCAGACATGGCCTTGGTTGAAGAAGATTCCATTTACGATGCCTTCTACCGCTTCATCGATTGGCGCATCATCAAAGACGATATTTGCACCCTTGCCACCAAGTTCAAGGGTTGCTGGAATTCCACGATCAGAGATTGCTTTTGCAATTAGTTTTCCAACTTCAGTTGAACCGGTAAATGCAATCTTGTCGATATCTTTATGATTAACGAGAGATGCTCCGGTACTTCCATCACCGGTGATGATATTTACAACGCCGGCTGGTAATTCTGCCTGTTCGCAAACTTCAGCAAATAGCAGAGCTGTTAGAGGTGTTGTCTCCGCGGGTTTTAGAACCACGGTATTTCCAGTCGCAAGTGCAGGTGCGACTTTCCAGGCAAGCATTAAGAGCGGGAAATTCCAGGGAATGATCTGTGCAACTACGCCATGAGGTTTTGGATTTGCGCCAAAGCCGGCGTATTCAAGTTTGTCGGCCCACCCGGCGTGATAGAAAAAGTGCGCCGCAGCGAGTGGAACATCTACATCGCGGGTCTCCCGGATTGGCTTGCCATTATCAAGGGCCTCTAAAACGGCGAATTCACGGGCTCGCTCTTGGAGTAAGCGGGCAATTCGAAAGAGGTATTTTGCGCGTTCTTTAGGAGGCATCTTCGCCCAAACCTTGTTGTAAGCGGCGCGCGCTGCCTTTACTGCTTTATCTATATCAACAGAATCGGCTAATGAAACTTTAGAGAGAACTTCTTCATTAGAGGGGTTGATGCTGGCAAAACGTTTCTTCGAGTGCGGAGCCACCCACTTTCCGTTTATATAAAGTCCATAATCGCTCTTGATATTAACGATTGCGCGCGATTCAGGTGCGGGTGCGTACTCAAAAATCTCAGTGCTCATTACTAATCCACCGTAACATAATTAGAACCCGAATATCTGCCATCGCGCAATTTCATCCGCTGCATCAACAAATCATTAAGTAGCGCGCTCGCCCCAATCCTAAATAGATCCGGAGTTAGCCATTCAGGTCCGGTAGTTTCATTAACTAGCACCAGCTGCTTGATTGCATCTTTAGTAGTCCTTATTCCACCAGCTGGTTTTACCCCGATTCGTCTTCCAGTCAATTTGTAAAAGTCGCGAACTGCTTCAAGCATCACCAAAACCACAGGTGCCGTAGCCGCAGGAGTAACTTTGCCAGTACTTGTCTTTATGAAATCTGCGCCAGCTAACATTGCAAGATAGGAAGCTTTACGGACGTTGTCATAGGTAGCAAGCTCACCTGTTTCAAGGATTACTTTTAAGTGGGCCCTATCGCCACAGAGTGATTTGATTTCCTTAATCTCAGCGAATACTTCTCCAAGTCTTCCCGATAAGAAAGCGCCGCGATCAATCACCATATCTATTTCACCAGCGCCCGCCTCAATCGCATCCTTTGTATCGCGCAACTTAACTTCCATCGAAGCTCTTCCCGATGGGAAAGCCGTAGAGACAGCTGCTACTGGTATCTCGTGCCCGCCGATTGAATCCAAGTGTTTACGTGCAATTTCAACCATATCGTTGTAGACACAAATTGCGCCGACGTGGGGGACAGTTACATCAGTTGGATCTGGGCGAAAACCCTTGGCGCAAAGTGATCGGACCTTTCCTGGGGTATCTGCACCTTCTAATGTGGTGAGATCAACCATCCTGATTGCAAGATCGATCGCCTTCGCTTTGCTTGTGGTCTTAATGCTGCGCGTTGCCAACATGGCAGCTCTGGCTTCGGCTCCGACCTTGTCGACTCCAGGCAGGTTATCTAGAAAAGCGCGAAGCGAACTTTCACTGCCATCAATCAGGCTAATCACTTCTTAATTCACCGCCATCAGAGTTCGAAATTCTCGTTCCAAGGAGTCAAGGATAGTAGTTGCCTCATTTGCTTGAGAAGTTACGACCTCGATGTAGCACTTAATCTTCGGCTCGGTGCCACTCGGCCTCACAATCACTCGATACTTGTCATCTAGCCAAATTCGTACGCCATTAGTTGGTGGAAGTCCACCTGTGGGCCGCTCAAGATCATCGACTTTAGAAATCTTAAATTCTGCAAGGGTTGAGGGAAGCTCGTTACGTAATTTGCCCATCACTTTATCGATATCGCTAATGCTCTTGGTGCGGACTGAAATTTGTCTTGTTCCATGAAAGCCATATGTCTTCCAGATCTCACTTAGAAAGTCAGCAATAGTTCTTCCCTTGCGCTTCAAATCGGCAGCAAGTTGAACAAGAACTAAAGCGGCGCTAATTCCATCTTTATCATTTACAGAGTTGGAGTCAACGGCATAGCCAAGCGCCTCTTCATATCCAAATCTCAAGTTCTCGACCTTCGCTAAGTATTTAAATCCAGTCAAGGTTTCAACAAAAGGCAAACCATGAGACTTCGCAATTTTCTTGAGTATAGAAGAGGAGACAATCGAATTAGCAAGAACACCTTCTCTATCTTTACTCGTTTGCGCGAGGTATTCACCAAGCAGTGCGCCCACTTCATCACCGCGCAGCATGCGCCAACCACCCTCATTTATCGCTGCAGCGCAGCGATCTGCATCAGGGTCATTTGCAATAACTAAATCGGCCTTTACCTCTTGGGCAAGTTCTAGCGAGAGATCAATCGCGCCGGGTTCTTCCGGATTTGGAAACGCGACGGTCGGAAAGTCAGGATCTGGTTGAGCTTGCTCTTTGACGAGGATGGGTGGGGTAAAACCAGCGCGTTCAAATACTTTAACTAGCGTCTCAGTTCCAACGCCATGCATAGCTGTATAGACAACTTTTAGATCAAGTGGCGCATTACCAAGTCGCGCAGTTGCCGAGATGTATTCATTGACAATTTCATCGCTAAGAACGGTCCAGTCACTTCCACGCTTTACCGCATTTAAACTTGGCGCAGCTGCTATCTCTCTTGAAATCTCACTATCAGTAGGTGAAATTATCTGCGAGCCGTCATATCGAATTCCATTTACCGTGCCACCGAGGTAAACCTTGTAGCCATTATCTTGCGGCGGGTTATGACTAGCTGTCACCATAACTCCGACATCGCAACCCAACTTTCTCACCGCATACGCCAAGACCGGAGTTGGTAAAGCTCTTGGGAGTACAAATACTTCAAAGCCGGCGCCACTCATTATCTCTGCGGTGTCTTTAGTGAAATCTTCTGATCCGTAGCGAGCATCTCTACCAATAACGATTGATTTCAATCCAGAGTTAGCCATAAACCGGGTTAAACCATAAGCGGTCTTTGATACGACCGAACGATTCATCCGCGATGGGCCGGGACCGAGGGGACCTCGAAGTCCAGCGGTACCGAACTCTAAGAAACCTTGGAAGCATGCAGATAGCTCGTTAACTGCTCCTTGCTTAAGCCAATCTTCTAGTTGGGCTTTTGTCTTTGGATCTGGATCATCAGAAATCCATGACTTAACTTCTTGTAATAACTTCTCGGGGATCACTTATCTACCGTACCCCTCTACTTCTTAATTCAGCAATGTAGTCATCGGGCGCTCCAGCTTCTAGAGCCGCAGCAATCATTATTTCGAGGTAGCGAGCTGAAGGAATCCCGCCCTCAAAAGAATTTAAAACATAGACATAACAACTCTGGGTTCCATTGAGCGTTTCAACACGGACTCGAATCTTGCGATAAAGATCAGTGGTTACGCCTTCCCATTCATCAAGAGCTGATTCATCCTGCCTAGTTAAGTCATAGATGGAAACAAAAACTGAGGCTGAAGAATCTTCAGCTAAGGTTGCAAGGGATCCTTCCCAACCTATTTCTTCGCCACCAAAGGTAAGCCTCCAACCGCGCAACCATCCTGTACCAAGATGCGGAGAGTGCGGAGCGCGCTGCAACATCTGACGAGGATCAAGATTTGATCCATATGCAGCGTACAGAGTCATTTCTCTACCGAGACAAAATCGAACCAGTTATATCCAAGGGACTTTATGGCACTTCTAAGCCATGGAAGTGAAAGACCGATGACATTTGAAGTCTCGCCTTCAATTCTGGAGATAAAAGGAGCACTTAATCCATCTAGCGTAAAACCCCCTGCAACATTAAGAGGTTCACCGGTATCCACATAAGAGTTGATTTCATCTCTCTCAAGAGTCGAAAAGTGAACTCGAGTTGCAACCACATCACTTATTTCTACTTCCTTAGTTGTATCAATTAGACAATGACCGGTGTAAAGGACTCCTGAGCTACCACTTAGAAGTTCAGCTCTCGCTATCGCTCGATCTTTTGTAAGTGGTTTTCCTAGCGATTCACCATTGAATTCAAAGGTCGAGTCGCAAGCAATTATTAGCGCTGGATGATTTACAAGTTTGCTCACTGTGTGGGCCTTGACTATGGCAAGGGCGACTACCATCTCACTCGGCGATAGTTCGGCATATCGAGGATCTTCTTCATCAACGCCGCTGACGACAATTTCCGGCTTGATGCCACTTTTCTCCAGCAGACCCTTACGAGAGGGCGATGCTGAGGCGAGCACTATTCGTGGCAACATATGAAGTCGCGATTCTATCTTGAGGTATCTTCGCATTATGTCGGTTGCGATTAAGACTGAGCCTGGACTCTTCCCAATAGTGAATGCTGCGGCGCTTCGATTAGCTCTAGAAATCAAGGTAATTGAAGGCGAAAACCAAAGCCCTAGAGCTGAACATTTATCTATCGCAGCGGTGCGAAGTAGTAAGAATCAACTCGTCACATATCCGATAGTGGCGCATGAGTATTACCGAGACCGACTACTTACTTTTCCAGCGCAATTAGATTTGAAATTTGCATCGCGTCTACAAGAAGTTGTCAACGAAGAAGTCATGAGACTAGAACTTTTTGGGGAAAGTGTCTTTTGCTTTGATTTGAACGGTGCCTTAATCCGAACCCAAAGAGGTGTTTCTTCGCAAACGTTATGGAGTGAGATCTTTGCGGTAACCACATTTTCTGAGAACGTCGTTCGCGCCGCCTGGGAATTACCCCTTGGTACAAGCGAAATGATTGAGAATGAATGGCTTGTGGGAAATTTTGAAGCTCCTGCGAGCCTTGATATGACTCATCCATACCTTCATCTATTCGCACACCAACCCAAGTATCGAATCCAAAAGCTCACCTCTCACCGAGGATTTGTAGCCTTAAGCAAAAGTTCAAATCTGAGAGAAGAAGTCATTCACGCGATTGATTACTTAGAGGGAGTGATTAACGAGTAGCTCGACCAAGAGCGCGGAAGTGCCAGCCAGCGCGCTCCCATGCCTCCCGATCAAGTGCATTACGACCATCAATTATGTTTGCTCTGGCTACCAAACTCTTTGCCTTTATAGGGTCAATAGCGCGAAACTCTTTCCATTCGGTCAAGTGCAAAACAATCTCAGCGCCACTCATACAAGCTTCTATCGATGCTGCATAGGTAAGGTGCGGAAAGCGCAGGCTGGCATTTGCATTTGCTTTGGGATCAAAGACTGTCACGGCGCCGCCTGCTTTTGAGATTTGATCTGAGATATCTAGCGCGGGAGAGTCGCGGACATCATCGCTATCAGGTTTGAATGCTGCACCTAGTACAGCGATCTTCCGCCCCTTTAAATCCTCATCAAGATCTAACCGCACCAGATCAATCATCCGCTGACGCGCTCTTAGGTTGATTGAATCGATTTCGCGGAGAAACTCAAGGGACTGTTGGGCTCCTAGTTCTTCAGAGCGAGCCATAAATGCGCGGATATCTTTGGGCAGACAACCACCACCAAATCCAATGCCGGCTTGTAGGAAGCGTGAACCTATTCGAGGGTCATAGCCAATCGCCTTAGCAAGAACTGTGACATCTCCGCCAGTTGTCTCACAAATTTCTGCCATTGCATTTATGAAGGAGATTTTCGTTGCTAAAAATGAATTTGCGGCAACTTTAACCAATTCAGCTGTTGCCAGATCTGCTCTTATCCAGGGAACACCATTATCAAGTAGCGGTTTGTACGCGAGCTTTAACAGATTCTCAGCTCTGTCCGATGTAACACCGACAACAAGTCGATTTGGTCTTAGCGTATCTTCGACTGCAAAACCTTCGCGGAGAAATTCAGGATTCCATGCAAGTTCAGCAGGCGAACCAAGCTCTACTAGCTGTTGTGCCAATCTTGCAGCTGTTCCGACTGGGACGGTGGACTTTCCAACTACGAGCGAACCGGCTTTTGCATGCGGTGCTATCGCATCAACTGCAGATTCAACATATTTAAGATCTGCAGCAAGACTTCCTTTTTGCTGCGGAGTTCCCACGCAAATGAAATGTATTTCGCAATTTTTAGCATCTGCAAAGTTAGTTGAGAACTTAAGCCTGCCACTATTTACTTCCTGCAAAAGCAATTCTTCTAAACCTGGTTCAAAGAATGGAACCTTTCCAGCGCGTAGAAGTTCAATCTTTGCCGGATCTACATCAATTCCAATCACTTCAAAGCCAAGCGATGACATTGCGGCAGCATGGGTGGCACCCAAATACCCGGTACCGATTATGGAAAGCTTCACGCGGGAACCTTACTATTCCTTCGCTTGCTTACAGGGGTTATCACTTGCGCTTCCCGTTGCAAACTTGTCAACGATAGAAGGTGAGGCAGAGGGCTCCGGCTTTACTTTATCTATTAGCGCCTCATCATTTTTGATTCGATCAAAGAGCTCAACCGAAAGTTCAGGATCCCATAAGACCGCGGCCGAGACGCCATTTTTATTGTAGTTGTAGTACTTCAATGGAATTGTCAGGGTTCGAACATTTGAAGCAGAGAGATTTCGAAGCTGCTTACCTAAAGTTAGTAAGTCACCTTGCGAAAGATTGCTATCGGTTGTAACGCTAGCAAGTGCCGAGTTTACGAAATCCAATAGTTTTATCGGGTTTAAAAGCACGCCAGCGCTCGTTGCTTTTCGGAGCATGGCGCCGGCAAACTCCTGTTGACGTTTCATCCGACCAATATCGCCTAATCCATCAAAAGTTCGCGAACGAACGTATTTAAGTGAATCAACTCCATCCAAGATATGACGGCCAGCCGGAAGTGTTAAATGACTTTTTGGATCGTTAATGTCGCGCTTAGTGCAAATTTCAACGCCACCCAAAGCGTCTACCATCCTCACAAATCCGACAAAGTTAATCTCTACATAATGATCAATTCGAAGTCCTGACATTGATTCAAAGGTTTCGATTAGAAGTGGCGCACCACCCCAGTTATAAGCAGAGTTAATTTTTGAATACGCCGGTCCAATTACGTTTCCAGTATTTATAGATTTGTGTTCTGGAATGAGTGCATATGAGTCACGTGGAATCGAAATGATTGCTGCCTTATCACGCTTCTTTGAGATGTGAACTAAGAGCATCGTGTCGGATCTTTTGCCAGCGGCAACTTCGGTACCACCAACTTTCAATCTCTTGATCTCTTCTCGCGATAGGCCTTCCCGGGTATCGGAGCCGACGATTAGGTAATTAACTGCAGAAGACTCCTTCTTGGGGCGATTTTCCAGCCCTGCAAATACATCCAACTTAGGAATTGCTGCAGTAATTCGACCTAGCCCCATCCAAGTAATCCCTGAAATAGCAACAATTGAAATTGAGAGGATGGTAAAGAATCGAATCGCGCGGGCGGATTTCACTGTGCAAGAGTAATCAAGCGATAGCGTTTGACTGTTATGTTCGCTGAGAAATTGACGAGTAATACCGCCCACACCGGAGCAGAGCCTGCGGTCTCTGTGATTCTTACCGTTGTAAATGAAGCGACGCATCTAAGAGAAGCGATTAAGGCGATTCTCAATTCAAACTATGGTGGCGCTATTGAAATTGCAATTGCGGTTGGGCCTTCTAAAGACAAGACTGAACAAATCGCACGAGATATTGCTGCCTTAGATAATCGAGTCAAGTTGATTGAAAATCCAAGCGGTCGAACACCGGATGGGCTAAATGCCGCAATCGCGGCAACGCAACATGAGATTGTTGTAAGAATTGATGGACATTCTGCGATTGATCCAAATTACATAAGAGAAGCTGTAAGAATTCTAAATGAAACGGGAGCCGTGAATGTCGGCGGCGTGATGGCTGCAGAAGGCGTAACTAATTTTGAACGGGCCGTTGCTCGCGCCATGAGATCTTGGATTGGCGTTGGTGGTTCGAGGTTTCATACCGGCGGAGATGCCGCCAGTGTAGATACCGTTTATCTCGGAGTATTTAGAAGAAGTGCGCTTATTGCAGCTGGCGGATACGACCCTAGATTCACAAGAGCCCAAGATTGGGAATTGAACTTCAGATTACGTAAAGCTGGAGGCAAAGTTTGGTTTGATCCAAAGCTACAAGTTACGTATAGACCAAGAAGTTCGGTGCGATCACTTGCGCGGCAGTACTTTGAATATGGAAGATGGCGAGCAGCTGTATCGCGGTATCACAAAGGAACAGCAAGTCTTCGTTATCTTGCAGCGCCGCTAAATCTCCTTGTTAATCTGATTTCTTTAATTCTCGCACTTTTTGTTTCACCATGGTTTTTGATTGCTCCGGTTGTATATCTCCTAACTGTAAAACTCGCCTCACTCTTCATCGGAAAGAGTTGGGCAGAGCGAGTGCGACTTCCACTTGTTCTGATAATCATGCATTTTTCCTGGGGATTTGGTTTCATCACATCACCACGAGGTCTTATTTCCAATTCTTAAGTCGCTTGCTCAGGTACCCTAATAATCCTGATGCGCCGCTCAATGATTTTTCTATTTATAACCATCACTTCGATGGTTTTCGGCACTTTTCAACCCGTGGTGCGCGCAGAAACAAGCATTCCAAGTGCTTTTGAATTTGTGGGTGCGGGTTATGGGCATGGGGTTGGGATGAGTCAGATCGGAGCACGCGGACAGGCGCTCGAAGGAAAGAGCGCGGCTGAAATTCTTAACTACTACTATCCCGGATCTAGCGTTACACCATTTCCAGATAATCATTTAATCCGCGTTAATATTGCAAATCAAACTACCTCCGCCAGCATAAATGTAGAGAAATCAATTGGTGGCTTTACGCTTTTTAGAGGCGATGTTGCACCAACTGAGAACCCCGAACCCTTTGGGCGTTATGACGGTACCGTCACTGCGACTTTCACTAATTTTGAAGGTCAAGTCATTCCATTCTTGACTTCACCAACGGCAAAGTTCGCACCAATTCCAGCAAATGTGTCATGGACACTTCGCTGGGAAACAAGCACGGTAATCGCGTTTAAGAGCGGCGATAAGAGTGGCCGTTACAAATATGGCCAAATCAACTTTAAGAGTATAAAGTCTTCGATTACATCTTATCTCGCTGTTACAACAACACTTCGTTTGCATGATGAGTACCTTTACGGAATTGGAGAAGTTCCTTCTTCTTGGCCGCCGGCTGCGCTAGACGCCCAGGTAATTGCAGCGAGAACTTATGCATTAAACAAGATTGGCAGAATTCGAGCTGAGTGTGACTGCAACATCTATAGCACCACTATCGACCAGAATTTTGTCGGCTTCTCTAAAGAAGATGAAAAGGTTAACCGGATTGATTATGGAATTCTCTGGAAAAATGCAGTCAATCGCACCTTCATTGATTCTGAAACCGCGCTCGTAATCACAATCGATGGAAAGCCGATTAACGCCTTTTACTTCTCATCAAGTGGCGGCAAAACCCAGAACATTAAAGAGGTCTGGGGCTCGGAGTTCTCCTATCTCTTAGGCGTTCCGGATCCATGGAGCCTTAATCCCAAGATAAATCCGCGTTACTACAGCTGGACCCGCACGGTGCCTCAAGCGATGATGGCCCAATCCTTCGCGTTACCAAACGTGGTCTCATTTACAGTTGATGCAGTCACGCAAACAGGTAGCGTTTTTGCAATAAGCGCATTCTCATCCGATGGGAGAAAGAGCACTTTAACTGGCGAAGTTTTTCGCTCTAGAACGAATTTGCCTTCAACCTGGATTCGCAACAACCTTGTTCCCGTTGTGATTGTTCCGGTAGTTAGAGAATGTCAGGAGAATCGAACTTACTTACGTGCCCTATGCAAGATGTAGCAACTAGTTTGAGTGCAAAACGCTATTTAGCCCACCCCATGAACCACTTCTAGGTAGGGCTTCAAGAGCGCCATTCTCAGAATTTCTTCGTAGCAATATCCCATTCGCTCCAGATAATTCGCGCGCCTTCACAACTTTCCCATCTGGCAATTTCACCTTCGAACCTGCAGTGATGTAAACACCTGCTTCGACCACACAATTATCACCAAGTGAAATTCCAACTCCAGAGTTTGCGCCCAGCAAAGTTTTCTTACCAATCGAGATGACTTCCTTACCTCCGCCACTAAGCGTTCCCATAATTGAGGCGCCGCCACCAATATCGCTGCCATCACCGACAACAACGCCAGCTGAGATTCGGCCTTCGACCATAGATGTCCCGAGGGTTCCTGCGTTGAAGTTAACGAAACCTTCATGCATAACAGTCGTACCCGGAGCAAGGTGAGCGCCAAGTCGGACACGATCGCCATCGGCAATGCGAACACCTTCTGGAATTACATAGTCAATCATTCTTGGAAACTTGTCCACGCCATACACAACTAAGAATCCATCGCGGGCTCTTAACTTATCGGCGACCGCGTCAAAATCTTCGATGGTGCAAGGCCCATGAGAAGTCCAGACAACATTGTTGAGAATCGAAAAGATTCCATCTAGAGATGCGCCGTGAGGCTTTATCAATCTATGCGAGAGTAGATGTAGACGAAGATAAGCATCCGCCACATCTTTGGGTGCGACAGTTAAATCGATCTCTTTGGCTACTACTTCGCGCTTTACTCCTCGTATCTCATCGCCCGCTAGAAGAGCCGAAAAATCAGGGGATTTTCCATCAGATAGTTTGCCAAGACCTAGAACGGAGTATTTAACATCTAATACAGCGCCACTATTAGAGATAGTTGCAATTCCATAACCATAAGCGCTGCTCATGCGCCAAAGGTACCAACATCACTTACACCGGCGCCTGATGCAGTTGGGCTCTAGAGTGCGGTAGTGAAGATTGCTGTCTATTGCGCCTCCTCGACTGCAGTTCCAAAAGAGGCGCTACAACTTGGCTTTGATCTCGGAGTAGAAATTGCAAAACTCGGTCACGAGCTGGTTTGGGGTGGCGGAGCCATATCAGTAATGGGAGAAGTTGCGCGCGGTGCGCGAGCCCAAGGGGGAGTAACGATCGGTGTTATTCCGGAGCGACTTACAAATGTCGAATTCATCGATAGCGAAGCATCGCAAATGCATGTCGTTAAAGATATGCGTGAGCGCAAAGGAATGATCGAGAACATCTCAGATGGCTTTATCGCTCTTCCTGGCGGTATGGGAACTCTGGAGGAACTCTTTGAAATCTGGGTAGGAAAATATCTTGGTTTTCACAATAAACCGATTGTCGTTCTAGACCCAGACGGAGTCTACGATTCACTACGCACTGCTCTTGGAGATTTGACCGAGAAGAAGTTCTTAAAGCCCGGGCTACATGACCTAGTTCGTTGGTGCAATCGAATTGATGAATCACTTCAACATCTCGAGAGTTCGCAAAGTGCTTAAAGATTTTCGCGCCCAAGTATTTATTTCTGCACCACAACAAAAAGTTTGGCGCTCCCTTGTTGACTGGGAGAAACAAGGCGAGTGGATGGCGCTAACAAAAGTAACTTCTTCAGATAAAGGTGCAGATGATTCTGGCGTGGGAACAACTATTGATGCTTTCACCGGAATTGGAATTCTTGGCGTGATGGACCGAATGAAAGTAACTGCATGGGAACCACCAACATTTTGCAGAGTTGATCACTATGGAAAAATTATCCGCGGAATTGGCGAGTTCAAACTTACAGAAGTCAAAGATGGAACCAGATTTGATTGGTATGAAGAAATTAAAGCGCCTGGATTAGTTCTAGCGCTGATAAAGCCATTTATCTTGATTGCGGTAAATCTTTCTCTCAGGAAATTTGCACGCTCAATCAAGTAGGTCTTGAAGTACGAAGCGCATCCTGCCTTGTAGCCTTGGGATATGGCAGAACCGAAATCTCAAACTCTCGCTGAGTTGATTGACTCGCTGCCTGAAGAAGAGCGGATCGTTCTTTTGCTCTATTTTGCAAAGAATCTCTCGGTAGCTGATATCGCTGCCAAGATTGGGGTACCAGAACGCTCAGTTGCTGCAGTATTAGCCTCAGGTCGCGCTCGGTTGCGCTCCACCTTCGATTTCCCCTCTACCGACTGAATGGGCGATAATTCGCCCCTGGTTCTAGCTTTAAGAACTACCGGATTTAACCCGGACTAAAGCTTCTAGAAAGAGGTCGAAATGGCAGCCATGAAACCCCGCACTGGCGATGGACCTATGGAGGTAACCAAAGAGGCCCGCAGCCTTGTAATGCGGATTCCTTTGGAGGGCGGCGGTCGATTAGTTGTGGAACTCAATCAAGAGGAAGCACGCAATCTCGCGGATGTCTTGAACACAGCGGTCACGCTAATAAAGAAGTGAACCGCCCCATCCCGAAGTTGGGTACGCGCAAGACCGGCAGCCCCTCGGGAGAAACGCTAAAAGGTGTAACCCATCTTGCCCTCCCAGTTCTACTTAATGGCGATCTAGCAATAGCCGAAAAATGGCGCAGCTTCCTCGAAAGTGAATTCAAACTAAATTTTCAAGATGAAATCTCAAAAGCAGGTTCAAGTTTCACATCAAAATTAGGTGAAGTGGTTGAGATTTCACTACTCACAAAATCAAATTCGCTTTCTCGAATCTATTTGGTTGGCGTTGGGGAAGGTAAGCCAAATGAGTTGAGAAAAGTAGGTTCACTTTTAGGTCGAAAAGTAAAGTCGACTACTGCAACTTTACTCTCACTTTGTGCTGATAATGAGAGTGGTGCTTTAGTTCATTTAAATGCGCTCGCGCTTTCTACCTATATCTGGAGTACAAAAGGAGCTAGCGACAAAGAGCGAAAAATTGAGACACCTAATTTCTTAATTGGCGGAGACTTTCAAGAGGTTGTGCTTAAGAGCGAAGTCCTTGTTGGTGCAACTTGGAAGACTAGAGATCTGATACATACACCTTCAAATATAAAGTCACCTGAATGGATTGCCACAAAGGCTAAATCCGAGGCAAAGCGGATGAAATTAAAGATAAAGGTGCGCTCTGGTCGAGATCTAGCAGAGTTTGGCGGATTGCGAGCAGTCGGAAATTCAAGTAAGAAAAACCCCCCAAGATTTGTGGAGATCTCTTACCAACCAACTGGCGCAGCGCGAAAGCCGCACGTTGTTTTAGTTGGCAAAGGAATCACATTTGATACCGGGGGTGTCTCACTCAAACGACCTTACGATCTGATGGCCCCGATGAAGAGCGATATGGCAGGGGCCGCTGCTGTATTGGCAACCGTCGTTGCCGCCGCTGAATTAAAATTAAAAGTAAAAGTGACTGGTCTCTTGATGCTCGCAGAGAATGCCCTTTCTGCAACGGCTCAAAGACCATCTGATGTAATAAAGCATTACGGCGGGACTACAACCGAAGTTGTTAATACCGATGCTGAAGGCCGCCTGGTGCTGGCCGATGGTCTCGCATATGCTGATAAGAATTTAGATCCGGATTATTTAATTGATATTGCAACGCTAACGGGCGCTGCCACCCTTGGATTAGGGCGCCAATACGGAGCGATGTACACCAGAGATGCCAAGTTAGCGAGGAAATTCAATGAACTTGGCGAATACATTGGTGATCGAATCTGGCACATGCCACTTGTTGATGACTACATAATCGCACTGGAAAGCCATGTCGCCGACTACAACCACATCGCCGATAAACAGAAGTTCCAAGCTGGCTCGGTAACAGCAGCGCTCTTCTTAGAGAAATTTGTGGGCAAACGTAAATGGGTACATATGGATATCGCTGGACCGGCGCGTTCCGAAGCTGATGCTGGCGAGAACCCAAAAGGTGGCACAGGTTTTGGCGTAAGGCTCCTTACTGAATGGATGGCTAGCCTTTGAAATCGCCGCTCTCTGACCGTGGCGATATGAAAGCATTCGCAAATTCCTTTATTCCAGAGACTGAGATTATGCAACGCGCACGTCAGCGTGGCGCTGAGATCGGTACTTATGAAACAACCCAATCCGTTGGTTCAATGCTTCGCTATCTAACAAATTTAATTGGCGCTTCATCAATCGTAGAAGTTGGTACTGGTTCGGGCGTTAGTGGACTCTGGATCATTCCGGCGATGATTGAAAAAGGGCTATTCACATCAATAGATGATGAAGTTGAGAACGCCCGCCTAGCTAAACAGGCTTTTGAAGAAGCAACTATCCCAACTTCACGTTATCGACTGATAACTGGAAATAGCACCGAGATAGTAGGAAAACTTGCCGACAGCCTTTATGACATCTTCATATTGCGAAAGAGCAGAGATATTTTCGAGAATGTCGAAAGCGCACATAGATCACTACGCCCAGGCGGCGTGCTCGTTATAGATAGAGCACTTATGGGCGGAAAAGTGGCTGATCCCACGCAACGGGATGAGGAAACAATTGCTTTTAGGGATGCAATAAAGCTGATTCGTGAAGCCAGAGAGCGATGGCTTCCCATGCTTCTCCCAGTAGGCGATGGCGTCCTAGTTGCCACGAAGATATAGGGATTTAGGATTACTTTATGTTTGGCGTCGGAATGGGAGAGTTCTTAGGACTCGTGGTTCTTGGTCTATTCCTTGTTGGACCAGATAAATTGCCAACGGCAGCGAAAGACTTTGCCCGGATAATTCATAAGGTTCGCAACTTCACATCGGATGCATCAAGAGAGTTAAAGAAGAATCTCGGACCTGGTTTTGAGGATTTGGATGTAAAGGATCTAACCCCAAAGAATCTCGCTAAAAAGGTGATTGGCGATGCACTTGAGGATACGAAGCCAGTAATCCAAGAAGTACGCCAGCGCAGCAAAGAACTTAAGGATGTAGCCAAAATAGATCCTGATTTACTATGAGCGAAGCGATTATCTCAGCGATAAGGGCTGAGCTAGCAGAGGTATCTGATCCAGAACTTCACCGACCAATAACTGAATTGGGCATGGTCGAGCAGATTAGTTTTGATGCGGGAACAGCAGATATTTCAATACTACTTACGATAACTGGCTGTCCTATGCGGGATCGACTCAAGAAAGATGTAACTGAAGCCGCGCTAAAAGTTGATGTAGTTAAATCTGTAAATGTTGCCTTCGGTGTGATGAACGATGAGCAACGCGACCGAGTCAAGAAGTTGCTCCGTGGTGGACGTGAGAAGTTCATTCCGTTCGCCCAACCAGAATCTCTAACTCGAGTTATCGGCGTTTCCTCTGGAAAAGGTGGCGTGGGCAAAAGCAGCGTGACAGTAAATCTTGCAGTCTCACTTGCACAACGTGGGTTCAAAGTAGGACTGCTTGATGCTGATGTATACGGCCACTCGATACCAAGAGCCCTTGGAATTGAGGGCAAGCGGCCAACTGCGATTGATCAAACATTTATTCCACTTGAATCTTTTGGCGTAAAAACTGTTTCAATTGAAATGTTTAAACCCGATCGCGCAGATCCAGTTGCGTATCGCGGTCCGCTCTTGCATCGAGTTCTAGAGCAACTCTTGAGTGATGCTTATTGGGGCGACCTTGATTTTCTGCTTCTAGACCTCCCACCCGGTACCGGCGATATTGCTATCTCACTAGGTCAGTTAATTCCCGGTTCTGAAGTTCTAGTTGTGACAACGCCGCAAGTAGCGGCCGCTGAAGTTGCAGAACGAGCTGGCCGAATCGCGCATCAGTTGAAGCAACAGATAATCGGCGTGATTGAAAATATGTCCGCTTACATTCCCGAAGGTTCAAATGAGAAAGTAGCGCTCTTTGGTGAAGGTGGTGGCGAAGAGACTGCTCATCGCCTCTCGAATTTAGTGGGAGCAGATGTGCCTTTACTTGGAAAGATTCCCTTTGATATTGCCCTCAGGGAAGGTGGCGATACGGGCAATCCAGTTGTTGTGGCAAAGCCTGAGTCACCAGCCGCCCTTGAATTTGAGGCGGTAATAGATCAGCTAACTACTCGTAAGAAATCTTTACTTGGCGTCCGGCTTGGGCTTAGTACCTAGCGTTGTCTTCGCTTAGTAATCTCTTACAAACCTTGAGATAGTACGGTTGAGCCGTGCGCGAGCGAGATCATGCAACCTTGCCATCAGGTCGCGATATCGGATTATTAACTCTAGTAATTATTGGAATTGGAACTTCAGGTCCCGTTATCGCGCTAAGCACAATGCCAATTCTCACTCTGATCTTCTGGCGAAATCTGGGTGGATTCTTTCTGGTTTTGCCGTGGGCCCTCCGTGGTCTGAATTGGCGCGATGCCCAGATTGCAAAGGGATTACGTTATTCATTTTTCTCTGGGATAGCCCTCGCACTTCACTTCATCGGATTTTTCGTTGCAATGCGCTTCACCACAGTTGCAGCCGGGACTGCGCTAACTGCGCTACAACCACTATTTGCTACCTACTTTGTAAAGCGATTGGGTGGTGAAATTCCGCGTCGAGCCTGGGTAGGGATGGCCCTTGCTTTCCTTGGAGTTTTGATAATTACCGGCGTTGACTCACAAATCTCAACTCGGGCCTTCATCGGAGATCTAGCTGCAATTGCATGTGCTGCCCTTTCTGCTACTTATGTCGTGCTCGGGGCAAAAGCGCGTGAGACTGTTTCTACTCCAACTTATACATCGATTGCTTACTTAACGTGTGCCTTAATTTCACTTTTCTTTGCTCTCGTCACTAAATCTGAGTTGATTAACTTTTCTACTCGGGAGTGGTTACTCCTGATTGCTTTAATTGCTGGCGCCCAGATTTTGGGTCACACGATTCTCAACTTCACACTTAAAAATCTCTCACCTGCAATAGTCTCGTTAGTGGTCTTCTTTGAAGTACCAGTTAGCGCACTTTTAGCCTTCTGGTGGCTTGATCAATTACCGCCGATAGGCACAATTCCTGGATTATTGCTGATACTCGTAGGTTGTGGCGTATTCGTCTTTAAGCGGAGGAAAGAAAGTTAATCAACCGTTAAACTTCGCAAGTGTTAATTGATCTTCATACCCACACAACCGCAAGCGATGGCACAGATTCACCGCGTGTATTGATAGATAAGGCTATTTCTCGCGGGATAGATGTATTAGCTCTGACGGATCATGACACCGTCGGTGGATGGGAAGAAGCAACCACTGCACTAAAAAAGCATCCCTCTGGATCGAATATGGAGTTAGTGCTTGGTTCTGAAGTTTCGTGCCAAGATGAGGATGGCACAAGTATTCACATGCTCGGACTCTTGTTTGATCCGAATTACACCCCACTAATTGAAGAATTTGAAAAGACTAGAGAGCATCGAGTCACGAGGATGTCGCGGATAATCGCAAGGCTTAATGAGGCCGGTATTGATATAACGATGGAAGAGGTTTATGCACAAAGACGAGGAGATGCAACGCTGGGCAGGCCACACCTTGCAGATGCTTTAGTTGCAAAGGGCCATGTCGCAAGCCGTGACGAAGCATTCAATATCTTTCTTCATAACGGGTCGAAGTACTACATAAATCATTATTCACCTTCCCCTGAGTTAGCAATTCGATTGATTAAAGAGGCTGGAGGAGTCGCTGTAATTGCACACCCACTCGCTTCAAGAAGTGGTCGAACAATAAAGAGTGAGACTTTATTGAAATTGATTAATGCAGGTCTAGATGGAATTGAAGTCGATCATCGCGATCACAGCGAACAAGAACGTTCTGAATTGCTTTGCCTCGCGATTGAACATGATTTAGTTGTAACTGGAAGTAGCGATTATCATGGGACTGGAAAGTTAAATCAGTTAGCCGAGTTCACCACGAATCCGCACCATTGGGAGCGGTTAGAAGCAAAGGCGAACGCGCGAAGGGTTGTGAAGCGATGAGCGAACTAACTGCACTAACTTTCGGCCTCCAGGCATTTGTAACTCTACTTGTTATCTTGGATCCGCCTGGTGCAGCGCCGCTTTTTCTCTCACTTGTTGGCGGTAAACAAAGGCGCGAGCAAGTTCGAATGGCATGGCTTGCTGCAGCTACATCACTACTAATCATCACGATATTTGCAGTCTTTGGTCAGTTCATCGTTGATTACTTAGAAATCTCAATTTCTGCGCTACAAGGAGCAGGTGGCTTGCTTCTGCTGTTAATCTCACTGGATCTTCTAAAGGGAATTGATAACGACCCCGCAAAAAGTGGTGAGAAGAATGTGGCGCTAGTTCCACTTGGAACTCCGCTGCTTGCTGGCCCTGGAGCCATCGTGACCATAATGCTCTTTGCCTCGGAAGTCGAAGGAACAGAGACTGCTCTCGGATTAGCAGGTGCAGTAATCGGTGCTCATATAGTCATCGGACTTACACTTATGTTTGCAACTCGAATTATCTCGGTAATTAAAGAGACTGGAGTTGCTCTACTTGCAAAGGTCGCTGGCTTACTTACTGCTGCTATCGCTTTTGAAATGGTGATGACTGGAATAAAGGGACTTCTCTAATGATTGGTTTTTTCGCACCAGATAGCGTGACTTGGCGGATTCACTCAGATTCCTCGATGTTAATCGGCGGAATTCGTGCACTCTTAGAACAGGCGCTTCATCCCGGCGCGATGTCGGGCGTGGCAGCTCACTCCAATTTTCGCGAGGATGCCTGGGGAAGATTGCAACGAACTGGTGATTATGTTGGCACACTTACTTTTTCCACTAAAGAAGATGCCGAGAAGCTAGCTTCTCGGGTTCGGATGATTCACTCCAAATTAAAACTTGATGATCCTCATCTCTTGTTATGGGTACATATGGCAATGGTTGATGCATTCTTAGATACTGCGATTAGATCCGGTTTGAAATTAAGTAGTGATGAGATTGATCAGTATCTACTTGAAATGGTGAAATTTGCCGAGCTAGTCGGTATTGATCCCGCAGTAACTCCAAAAAATAAGAGCGAGCTTGATAAATACTTTGTAAACATTCAACCCGAGTTAGCAGCAAGTGATGATGCAAAGCGAGCAGCGCTATTTATCGCACTTCCTCCACTTCCGCCGTTATTGCGTTTTGGAACTCCGATTGCTCCACTTTGGGGCGGAATCACATCTCTCGCAGCAGCATCACTACCTAAATGGGCGCGCCGACTTTATGGCTGGCCATCACTTCCCGGACAGCAAGTTCCTACGGACTTGGCTCTGAAAACAACGCGCGCTGCGCTCTCTACTCTTCCTAGTTGGTTTAGAGAGAGCCCACAACTTCGAGAGGCTAAGACTCGAATGGGAAGAGCATCGTGAAGAAGTTTTTGATCGCCAATCTTGCTGGTGGTACCGGTAAGACAACCACAGCGCACTCTTTGGCAACTGCGATTGCAGAATATGGAAAGCGCGCACTTGTTATAGATGCCGACCCCGGAGCTGCACTTACTTTCCTTTGCGGGGTAGAGAATCCAAGGTATTGCACGAGAGAGCTCTTTGATGGTGCGGAGAAGTTAGAGAACATCATCGTTAAGACCACAGATCGGTTCTCACTTGTGCCGAGTGCAAGCCGCCTCTTTCATACCGACTTTAAAGGGATAGCGAGGCTTGAAACTCAATTAGATCAATTTGATGTTGTTCTAATTGATAGCCCGACTGGTCCAAGTGCGCTTACTGCGCCACTCATTGAACTCGCAGATCAAATAATCTCTCCAATAGATGCAAGTATGCTCTCAATAAGGGGAGCGCTTAACTTAAGAGATTTTCAATCTAAGAGTGAGAAGAAACCAGAAATTCGATTACTTGAGATTAAGAGCGTTGTTTGGGATGAGGAACTCCGCAAAGCCGTGCTTGAAGACTTTAAGTTCTTTGATGTTTCAATTAGAAGAGATGAATCGGTCTTAGCCGCCCAGCTATCAACTCGTTCAGCCTTAAGTGAATATCCGCACTCGGATATCGCTTCTGACTTTAGAGAACTTGGTTATTCCTTACTTGAAGAAATCGGCTTGCTTTAAAGTCCCGCAAAACCAACGCGACGTTCGGCGCTCTCACCAATCTCAACCGAACTAATCTTGGCTGAAGGAATCAGATAGTTACGCCCTCTAACATCCGAAAGAACTAACGGCTCATTTGAAGCGATTGATTTCTTCAACAGAGCAAGCACCTCGTCGCGATCAAGGGAAACTTCAATTGTGATTTCACGAGCTTGATCACTTACTGAAATGCGAACTTCGCTCTTTGCGCTATCGCTCTTTGCGCCTTTTTTTGTGGTCATGTCGCGATTCTATTGAAACTTAAAGAAACTTCTACTTGGTGAGCGGGAAGCCTGAGATTCCGCGCCAAAGAAGACTTGCAATCAGAGCGCTAGCTTGGGTTCTATCTATTTTCCCGCCCTTTTCTAACCAATGGCGAGCGGTTATTTGTGCACAGCCAATGAGGCCAATTGCGAGAATCATTGATTCATCCTTAGGAAGGCCAGTATCAGCCGAGATAACGGCGCTTACTGCGACGGCGCAGTCATAACTCATCCGCTCAAGTCGCTCCCGGACTTGTGGTTCAACGCTCATATCGCTCTCGAAGAGAAGGCGGAATGCTTCACCCTCTCCTTCAATGAAACCAAAGTAGGCCTCAATTGTTGCTTTAACTCGATTTCGATTATCACGAGTCGAGGCAATCGCCTTTTGAATGGCGAATACGAGTGAATCAATATGTAAATCGAGTACGGCGAGGTAAAGGTCTAATTTCGAGGGAAAGTGTTGATAGAGAACAGGCTTGCTAACACTGGCACGCTCGGCAATCTCATCCATAGAGGCGGCGTGATAACCGGAAGCTGTGAAAATCTCTAGCGCTGCGACGAGGAGTTGCGCACGCCTCTCATCTCGTGGAAGTCGAGACTTCGGTTCGCTTTTGATTTCTGTGCTACTCATCACGCGCATAGTAGAGCCTTTTTAGCCAATTAATCTAGTTGTGGTTGCGGGTACGCTTACCTCGAAATGATTGCATCAACTCAGCCAAGACTTCTTCTCGTTCACGCGCACCCGGATGATGAGTCAATTAACAATGGTGCGACTATGGCCGCATATGTTGCTCGCGGCGCTCAAGTCACCCTTGTTACCTGCACTCGTGGCGAAGAAGGAGAAATTCTGGTCCCAGAGTTATCTCATCTTGCAAGCGATAAAGAAGATGGGCTGGGTGCGCATCGAGAGATTGAATTAGCAGCAGCGATGAATGAGCTCGGTGTTTCAGATTTTAGATTTCTAGGAGCGCCCGTCAAGAAATGGCGCGATAGCGGGATGATCGGAACCCCACAAAACGAACGTCCGGATGCCTTTTGGAATTCTGATTTAGATGAAGCGGCCCGTCATTTGGAGAAGATAATCCTTGAGATAAAACCACATGTGTTAATCACTTATGATGAAAATGGTGGCTATGGCCATCCAGATCACATAAAAGCCCACCAAGTTGCAATGCGGGCCGCGGAATTAGCTCGCACAAGTGGTTGGGAGATAAAGAAGATCTATTGGAACACAATTCCTATCTCAGTTATCGAAGAGGGCATTGCCGCAATGAAGGGAACAGGCGTTGATTTCTTTGGTGTTGAGAAAGCCGAAGACTTTCCATTTGCCGCTCCTGATCACTTAGTTACGACAGTTTTCAATGGTGATGAATTCGTCGCCAAGAAAATGGCTGCGATGAAGGCGCACCCAACTCAGATTGCAGTTGATGGACCATTCTTTGCGCTCTCTGACAATCTCGGATTTCGTGTTTGGGGCCGTGAGTTTTATCGCCTTGTACATGGCGAGAAGTCGGGGCCGTTTGATGAGGCCGGCCGCGAACTAGATCTCTTCGCAGGAGTTGAACTCAATTGATTAAGGGCGTTCTTTCAACTCTTTTTGGAGTGGCCGTTGGAATTTCGGGGGTGTTTCTCCACAACAGCTATCGACCATTTGGGGTCATAGTGTCATTGATAGCGATAGTCACCGGCGCTTATCTAGTTAAGGAGATGTATCGCTCAAGACTTAACTCTTGGCTCTATCTTTTGGGCTGGGCGCTCATAGTGATCCGGGGCTCTACCGTTGGTAATGGCGGCGAATTACTTATAGAGGCAAATCTCTATGGAAATTTATTTGTCCTAGCTGGTGCAGCGCTAATCGTTGCCTTCACTATCCGCTTTGGTAAATCTAATTAATCCGCCAACTCCACTCTTGGCCGCCGGAAGTATCACGCACTTCAATGCCAAGCGCCGCAAGTTGATCTCGTAGCTCATCACTTTTTGCAAAGTCTCGATCTCTCCTTGCCTTCGCTCGTTCATCAATCAACTTCTTTGCTTGATCTGGAAGCTCTCTCGAAGTTCTAATTTGCAATAGGTTCAATCCCAGCAAGGGATCTATCGCTTCAAAGAGCGCCCGTTTTTCACCAGGCTCAAGTGTTGATTTCTCAACTGCCCTTAGTTTCAACATAACTTGAGGAGTATCCAGGTCTTCACCAAAGTGATGGGCGATCTCAGCGACCTTTTTACCAACTAACTCTGAGTGAATCGCCGGCTTTGTAAGCCACTCTTGATAGGACTTACGCCATCTTTCGAGAACTAAGTGTGCCGCTTGAAGTGAACTCCAAGAGAGATCCATCTGACTTCGATAGCGATTTTCCATAAAGCAGAAGCGCAGGGCAAGTGGATCAATACCGCGCTCAACCACATCCTTAACCAAGACCACATTCCCAGAACTCTTCGACATCTTCCGCCCTTCAAAGAGAAGATGTTCACCATGAAGCCAGAGCGTCACTGCCTCATCGCCATTTGCACTTTCAATAAGCGGATTTGATTGGGCTCGTTCATTTTCATGATGAGGAAAACGCAGATCGATTCCACCAATGTGAAGATCGAACTTGCCACCTAAGTATTCAAGTGACATTGCGGTGCACTCGATATGCCAACCCGGAAAGCCGTTTCCCCAGGGGGTATCCCAGATCATCTCGCGCCGATTACCTGCTGCTTTCCAGAGCGCCCAATCAGCATGAAACTTCTTGGCACCGGCTTCGGTGAATTCATATCGATGCCCTGGCTTTAACGCATCTAACCGATTCCCACTTAACGCTCCATAACTTTCAAACTGTGTAGCATCAAAATAAACCGAACCATCTTCGCCTTTGTATGCAAACCCCTCCGCCATCAACTTAGAGATTGCATCAATCATGAGCGAGATACATTCACTTGCCCGCGGATATAGATCGGCTGGTGCGATATTTAGCGCATGACAGTCTCTATGAAAACGCTCTTCGTACTCTCGTGCAATTGAGTATGGATCTCTTCGCTCTGCCTTTGAAGCTGCAATGATTTTGTCTTCTTCGAAGTCCTCACTCATATGACCAACATCAGTGATGTTCTGGACGAGTTTTACTTTCAACCCAGAAAATTCCAGCCTTCTTCTTACTAAGTCGGCTAGAAGGAATGTGCGCAGGTTGCCAATATGGGCATCTCGATAAACCGTTGGTCCGCAGCAATAAATCCGCACAACCTGGGAGTCGCTTGCCACAACTTCTCGAACTTCGCGGGAAAGGGTGTCGTAAATCGCAAGCGGTGCTGCATCAGCGCGCTTCATACCTCTCAATTATCTACGATTCTGTAGGATTGGGTTCTCTCGCCAAGTAAGGAGTCGCTCGTGACATATGTGATCGCACTTCCATGTGTGGACGTAAAAGATAAGTCCTGTATCGAGGAGTGTCCGGTCGACTGCATTTACGAAGGGGAGCGGATGCTTTATATCCAGCCCGACGAGTGCGTGGATTGTGGTGCTTGTGAGCCAGTCTGCCCGGTCGAGGCTATCTATTACGAAGATGATGTCCCATCCCAATGGGGAGAATTTAAAGAAGTGAACTCTGAATTCTTCAATGAACTCGGTTCACCCGGAGGAGCGAGCAAAGTTGGTTCCACCGGCAAAGATCACCCAAAGCTTCTGCAGATTGAAAAGAAGCCCGAGAACTAGGGTTTTTTGAAACTCCCGGATTTTCCTTGGGATGCCCTCGCCCCTTATGGGCAGCGGGCCAGAGCCCATCCGCAAGGTGGAATTGATTTATCTCAAGGAACACCGGTTGATCCAACCCCGGAATTCATTCAAACCGAGCTAAAGGCCTCTGCTAACTCACCGAGCTACCCAGTCACAACCGGATCAAAAGAGTTACGCGAATCCTTAATCAATTACTCCCGTCAAGTATTGGGCGCAACAGGTGAATTTGATGTTCTTCCAACAATTGGCTCTAAAGAGATGGTCGCGCTACTGCCTTTTCTCTTGGAAGCCAAGCGGGTATTGATTCCGAGGATTGCTTATCCAACTTACAAAGTCGGAGGCCTTCTCGCTAAAGCAGAAGTGATTGAAGTCGATATAGATCCTGCTTCTTGGCCAGCAGAAGGTGTTGATTTAGTCTGGCTAAATACTCCTTCAAATCCCACCGGCCGCGTCCATAGCGATGACGAAATGCGCTCCGTTCTTAATTGGTCAAGGTCTCACGGAATTGCTATCGCAAGTGATGAATGTTACCTACCTTTCCCAGATCAAAAGCGTGGAACTTCAATCCTTAAATTTGCAGAAGGAGATAACAAGAATCTCTTAGCCTTACATTCGCTCTCAAAGCGGAGCAATCTAGCTGGATATAGAGCCGCATTTATTGCCGGTGATAATGCGTTGATAGGTAGATTGTTAGAGATTAGAAAACACATGGGAATGATGGTTCCGCTTCCGGTACAGAGAGCGATGGCAAAAGCACTTGGCGATGAGACTCATGTAACGGCCCAAGCTGAGTTGTATCGAGCTCGCCGGAAAAAACTTTCAAGCGCGCTGATTGCAAATGGTTTTAAAGTGGAAGGTTCTGAGGCTGGGTTATATATCTGGTGCACAAGAGGGGAGAGCGATTGGGAGAGCGTCGCTTGGTTTGCCGAGCGAGGAATAATCGTCACCCCTGGAAATTTCTATGGCGATGCTGGAAAAATGCATATCCGGATAGCTCTAACAGCCACCGATGCGAATATTTGTGAAGCGGTATCGCGGATTGGCGCGAATTAGATGAGCGCTATCAAGAAGGCGATTCTCCTAGTAGGCGGGAAAGGCACTCGCCTTATGCCTTTGACGACAAATGTCCCAAAACCCATGCTCCGTATTGCTGGCGCTCCTGTAACAGAGCACCAGATCGTAAAGGCGCGCGAGGCGGGAGTTACTGAGATAGTTCTTGCAACTTCTTATCTTGCCGATGTTTTTGAGCCTTACTTCGGAGATGGTTCTCGTTTTGGAATCAAGATCAAGTACGCTTTCGAGAACCAACCTCTCGGAACAGGTGGCGCAATTGCAAACGCGGCTGCCGAACTATCTTTATCGCCAGATGAATCTATCTTTATTTTTAATGGTGATGTTCTTAGTTCCCATAATTTAGGAGCCCAGGCTGATTTGCACTTCAGTAAGGGAGCATCTGCAACATTGCATCTAGTAGAAGTTGAAGATGCCCGGGCTTACGGCTGTGTCCCATTAGCTGGTGATGGCAAGGTCCTGGATTTTCGAGAGAAAATGGATAATCCAATTGCGAAGACTATTAATGCGGGTTGTTATATTTTCAGCAAGGCGGCTCTGGAAAAGATCCCAATTGGGCAAGTCATATCAGTAGAGCGCGAGACATTCCCGCTACTTTTAAAGTCTACTGGCTCGATCTTTGGTTACTGCGATTCTGACTATTGGATTGATATGGGAACCCCGGCTTCCATGATTAAGGCCTCGCGCGATCTCATAATGCAGCCACACATTTCGCGCGCCACTCCAAAAGTTGCAGCAGATCGATTAGTTGCCCCTAGCGCAAACCTCCATCCAAAGGCAAATGTCTCCGCAGGATCTTTTATCGAAGATCGAGTTGTAATTGGAGAAAACTCACAAGTCTTAGGTTCAATTATTGGCGCGGATTGCGTTATTGAAAGCGAAGTTTTCATTGAAAATAGCTATCTTGCGCCCGGTTCTCGCGTCAAAAGTGGTTCAGAATTAAGGGGCGAGATTTTCGGTTTTTGAGTCGAATCAACTTGACTCTTTCGAATAACAAGCGTGTAATTATCCTCATTGAGCCGGCCTTGGGGTCGGCCCCTGTCGTAGGAGTTCAGCTGATGACTGATGCTCGTCGCAATGAGCAGAACCACATTCCCGGTCCCTCCATCCAATTAGGTAATGGCGAGGTAATTGAGCTTTCCTGGCAGGAGCGCGCGCTCTGTGCCCAGACCGATCCAGAAGCATTTTTTCCTGAGAAAGGTGGATCCACGCGTGAAGCGAAGCGGGTCTGCCTATCCTGCGAAGTCCGCCAAGAGTGTCTGGAATACGCTCTAGCCCATGATGAAAGATTTGGAATCTGGGGCGGACTCTCAGAGCGTGAGCGGCGTCGCCTAAAGCGCCGACCTGCGTAACCTTCTTTAATCTTCTAACTTCTTTCAAGGCGGTGAGATGCCGACTTCAATCTCAAGCACCCTACGTTCACGTCATCATGTAACTGCGATTCTTGTTTCCCATGATGGCGCAACTTGGCTGCCCGAAGTCGTTGCATCTCTTGCAAAACAAAAACACGAAATCGATCAGTTAATTGCTATCGATACCGGATCAAAAGATGAGTCACTTAGATTAATTCGTAACGCTGGTATCCAAGTGCTTACCGCTCCAAGGGATACTGGTTTTGGCGCCGCAATTGAGATTGCTCTTGAAAGCACAAGACTGAAGCGCGCCCCTGAGGGAGTTACCGAGTGGATCTGGTTGGTTCATGATGACTCTGCGCCACAAGCAGATGCGCTTTTAGAGCTCTTGCTAGCTATTGATGAGAAGCCAAATGTTGCACTTGTTGGTCCAAAGCTTCGTGGTTGGTATGACCGTAATCATCTACTTGAAGTGGGCGTAAGTATCGCTGGAAATGGAGCGCGCTGGACCGGGCTTGAGTTTCGTGAGCAAGATCAAGGGCAACATGATGGCGCCACCGAAGTTCTCTCGGTCAACACAGCAGGCGCGCTCGTAAGGCGTGATGTCTTTGAAGAGATTGGAGGATTCGACAAAGAGCTATCACTATTTAGAGATGATGTCGATCTTGGTTGGCGTATCCATACCGCAGGTCACACCGTTTTAATCGCACCGTCCGCCGTGGCATTTCATGCCGAAGCGGCTGCAAATGAGCGGCGCGCGATTGATGTTACAGATGCATTTCTTCATCGCCCACTTCTGCTTGATAGACGTCATGCCGCCTATGTACTTCTAGCTAATTCCTCATTTTGGCTCTTGCCACTTATCGCGTTACAACTTCTTGGTTCGGCTCTACTTCGAGCAGCTGGATATTTGCTTGCAAAACTTCCTGGCTACGCACTTGATGAACTTGCAGCCGTAGCGTTAGTTATTTTTCAACCTCAAGATTTAATTAAAGCTAGAAGGGCTCGTAAAGCAACCCGTCTAGTTTCATCTCGAACCGTAGCTCGTTTCATTCCGCCTAGAGGCGAGCAGTTAGCGCTCACTATTGAGAAGAGCCGGGATGCTGTAATCCGCACTTGGCGAAAGAGCGCCGTTCGCAGCGATCAAGTAGCAAGTGGCGAAACTTCAGTACTTTCATCCACGCTTGATTTCAGCGAAGAGGCGGCACAGAACGCTGATATTGAACTGGTGCGAACTCCATCGCTTCTTCGCACAATAAAGGAAAGACCGGCTCTTACCGCTTTGCTACTAGTTCTAGTCGCTTCGTTAGCAGCATTCCGCGGACGATACTTCGATTTAGTTGGCGGAGCGCTTGCCCTTGCACCCAATAGCGGTCTAGATTTGTTAAGACAATACGTAGATTCTTGGCATGTCGTTGGATTAGGTTCGAGTGCCAATATGCCGCCTTGGATGGCGATACTTGGAATTTTTACTATCTTCACTGGATTTAACGCCAAACTATTTATCTCAATCCTCTTTGTCTTTGCTGCGCCGCTTGCCTTTATTGGAGCCTTTAGGCTGGCCCGAAAATTCTCTGAGATTCAATATCTTGCGATGGGCGCTGCGCTGCTCTATTGCTTTGCGCCTCTTGCACTCGGCGCACTCAACTCTGGCCGACTAGGTACGGTGGTTCTTTATGTGATTGGCCCTTGGTTAATGCGAGCTTTACTTGGCCTAGAGAATCTTGAACTCCTAGGTTGGCGCAAGATCTGGTGGCTCGCAGTTTTGCTAACCCTTGTCTTTGCATTCTCACCCATTACATTTTTGGCAATTTTGATCTGGCAATTCCTCTTAGTGATTCTTGATGTTGCCGCATTTAATAAGCAACCTTCCCTATTAAGTAAAGAACAATTTGATGCGAGAAATGTTCGAAGAGTTGCAATTGTTGTAGCGCCATCAATTGTTTTGGCGCCATGGTCCCTTGAATTACTCCTTCATCCCTCACGAATCTTGATTGATCCCGGGTTAAACATTCCGGGCGGCACCGTCCTTTCTGTTCTCCTCACAAACCCAGGCGGAGTCGGTGCGCCGCCAATCTGGTTGATTCCCTCTATTTTCTTTATCTCAATCATTGCGATCTTCGTTAGCAAGACTGCGCGACTAGGAGAAGTTGCGCTATTTTTCATTGGCCTGGCAACAATTTTGGGTTCACGCCAAGTTGGTGGCCATGGCCAATTCGTCCCTGAGTCTCTCTGGGTCGGAAGTCTTCTAGTAATTCCAACTCTCGCGGCCGTGCTTGCCGGAGTCGTTATGGTCGATCAATACTTACCTAAGATAAAAGAGAGTGCAATTGACTATCGACACCTACTACTCGGAAGCATCTCACTTTTATCTTTGATCTCGCTATTGGGCTCGATTTCGTGGTGGATAGGAACTTCAACAAGTGCTCCATTACAGAGCAAGAAAGCATCTGCACTTCCTGCCTTTTTAAGTGTCGAAGCCCAGACACAAGAGCGTTTCAAAACTTTAGTTATTAGAACTTCAGATCGGGAGACTACATTTTTCGTCGCCCGCGATCGCGACCTCCACCTCGGCGAAGCGGATGTGACAACCGGACTTTCGCCAGTCGTAAATAAAGCAATTGTTAATCTTGTAACCGGCGCCGGAATCGACTCAAGTCAGATCATGGCGGAATTTGGTATTAGGTATGTCTTCTTAGCCAGACCGGTTAATAAAGATTTAGTACGCACTATCGATGGAGTCGGTGGGTTTACTAGAGCTTCCAAGACCTCTGAAGGTATAACTTGGAAAGTTGCTGGCGCGCTAGCTCATATCTCTTTCCTTTCACAGAGCGGCGAGTATTCGGCGCTACCGAGTGGTCCAGTTGGTGCTACTGGATTCTTGCCGTCGGCCGGAACCGTGATAATTACTGAGAAGTCCGATGGCCGTTGGCGGATGCTTCTAAATGGACGTGAGATTGAAGCGCAAGAAACTGATAGCGGAGTTCCGAGATTTGTGATTCCAGAAGCAGGAGACTTCATCATTTACCACGATGGCACGGAACGTCGTGGCTGGGTTTCACTTCAAATTATTACTTTAGGAACGATAATAATTTTGGCGCTTCCGGCGCGTAGACGTCGCAGCGAGATGACTCCAGAGGAGCTCTCATGAAAGAGACTAGGGCTGCATTTGCGCTGCTTTTCTTTATCATTGCGGGGCATATCGCCTATTTGCTTCCCCAGGCTACGACTAAACAAGAACTTAGCCAGAGCTACTCGATTACTACTTGTCCTGGCGCAGTAAACGGTGCCAGCGCTACGGCTCTAATTCCTTCAAAGAAGATTGGTATTCGTGAACTCTCACGGAGAAATGCTGACTTCACCGAACCTACAAGTGGCAACATCTCACTTTCACGCGGAGCCATAATAGTTACGGGAAATCCCACAAATTCTTGGACAATTCAGACAAAGTCATCGAAGTGGACTTCCGCAGTTACTTGTGCGCCGGGAGAAAGCACATCGTGGTTTGTAGGTGGAACAGCGAATGTAACCAGCCAAGGAAAAATAGTTCTAGTTAACAGTGGGCTAAGCGATGCGGTTGCGGCTTTGACTGCTTACTCAGAGAACGGTCCGAGTGAGGCAATAAATGTAACCGTCAAAGCTCTGACTGAGAGAGAGATCAGAATCGATTCGCTCCAGCCTGGTTCAGATCGATTAGTAGTAAGAGTTCAAGTTGTTAATGGTCGACTTACTAGTTTTATGACTGATGAGAGAGTTCGAGGCCTTAATAACATCGGCGGTGATTATGTCTCGCCAATAACTGAACCAAAGCAAGAACAATTTATAGCTGGACTGCCAGCCACATTCGGCGCAACAAGCAAAGTGGCTCACACCTTGCGGGTGATGAGCACCGAAGATGTTGATACAAATCTCTCGGTAGAAGTCATATCAAGAGATGGCGTTTATATTCCAGTTTCTTTAGGAACAATCTCGTTAAATGCAGGAGAAGTCGTTGATGTCCCGCTTACTGGACTAGATCTCGGCAAGGCTTTCTTTGGCATTAAGGTCTCAGCAACCGCGCCGATAGTTGCGGGAGTATTTACTGAAGTAAGCCGCGGCTCTCTCTCGGACTTTATGTGGAGCGCGGCATCTCCTACCTTTGAAAATGTAAGTTTCAACATTTATGGGCTCGAGCCGATAATCACGTTTATGGGCGATCAAATAAGGGTTTCGGTTCAATGGCGCGATAGAACTGGAAAAGTAAGGCGCTCATCTCTCATCGGCCAAGAGATTGTTAATTGGCGAGTGCCAGCAAATGCGCGTTTGATAACAATCTCAACTCGTACTGAAGTGAGCGCCGGAATGTCTTGGATCACTAACGATGGGGTAGCCCATCTTCCAATTGCTAGTTCAGCAACGCTAGAAAGTGCTGCTCGGCCGCGAGCTGATATCGCGGTCATCCAACCCAGGTCGTAATCCCACAATTAACTGCCAACCCCACTAATCTCGCGCTATGTCATCTAGCTCCTCACATTCCGGTAACTCGCAAGCTGCGCGTAGACCAAGCGGTGCTGGACGTCGTTGCTCAAAAAGTGGCTGCCGAGAGAGCGCTGCGAAAACACTTATCTATATCTACTCAGATTCAACCGCTGTACTCGGTCCACTTTCGACTTACTCAGAGCCTCATTCATTTGATTTCTGTAATTCGCATAGCGAGCGCTTAACAGTTCCTCGCGGTTGGACGGTTATTCGCCATGAAGATGGTGCGCTTCGCGAAGAGCCTAAGCCAGAAGATTTAATGGCAATTGCTGATGCGGTAAGAGAAGTTGCAACTCAAGAATTAACACCTAGAAAAGAACAACCTGAAGTTGGAAGAAGAGGACATCTAAGAGTCCTACCGACTCAAGAATAGAAATTTAGAAATTGTGGATAGCACAGTCGTTCAAAAAATAATCAAGGCTTATGACATCAGAGGCCTAGTAGATGGCGAATTAACCGAGGAATTTGCATTCTCTGCCGGCGTCGCATTTGCACGATTCCTAGAAATATCGCGCGAACCTGCCACTGTAATCATCGGTGAAGATATGCGACCATCATCAGCAGATCTAGCCACCGCTTTTGCAGATGGCATAAATTCCCAGAGCTTTGATGTTACTCGTATTGGTCTTGCATCAACCGATCAACTCTATTTCGCATCCGGCTCAAAAAATCTCCCTGGCGCCATGTTTACAGCAAGCCACAATCCAGCTGAATACAACGGCATAAAGCTCTGCCTTAGTGGGGCGCGTCCGGTGGGACAGGAATCTGGGTTGGCTTGGATTAAGAATGAAATCCTCAAAGGAGCGGCGCTTCCACTTCGAACCGTGGGAAAAGTACATCAAATAGATCTTTTACAGGACTATGTCGACTTTTTGTTCTCGCTATTTCCCGAAGATACATTTACCCATCAATTCCAAGGACGCCGGATAAAAGTAGCGATTGATGCCGGCAATGGAATGGGTGGACATACAGCTCCAGCCGTAATGGCAAAGATAAGTGCAGATGTAACCAGTCTCTACTTTGAGCTAAATGGCAGCTTCCCGAACCATGAAGCAAATCCAATTGATCCCAAGAATGTTGTTGAACTTCAACAACTCGTAATCCAAAGTGGCGCGGATATCGGCCTTGCCTTTGATGGTGATGCAGATCGTTGTTTCTTGGTAGATGAAAGAGGAGAACTAGTCTCACCATCTGCGCTCACCGCGCTAATTGCTGATCGAGAGCTTAAGAAAAATCCAGGTGCAGCAATCATTCATAACTTAATCTGCTCCCGCGCAGTCCCAGAAGTAATTACTGAGAATGGTGGAGTTCCCGTAAGGAGTCGAGTTGGACATTCATACATAAAGCAATTAATGGCTGAGAAGTCAGCAGTCTTCGGTGGTGAACATTCCGGACATTTTTACTTTAAAGATTTTTGGCGAGCAGATTCTGGAATGCTCGCTGCGCTCCATGCAATTGCTGCACTTTTAGATTCACAGAAGAACCTCTCTGAGTTACTCAACAAATACAATCGATATTTCCTATCAGGAGAGATAAATACCAAAGTTCAAGATCAAGCCGGCGCGATTGAGCGGATTAAGAAGCACTACAAAGCTGGAAATGAAGAAGTAACTTTCGATGAACTAGATGGACTCACTGTTTCAGCTAAAAATTGGTGGTTTAACGTTCGCCCTTCAAATACCGAACCGCTTTTGCGCTTAAATGTCGAGGCCGATACTTCTGCTCAGATGGAGCAGTTAAAGGCTTCAGTTCTCCAATTAATGCGCTAACTAGTAAACTCGCGACCCGGTCCTTCCCAATCAAGGCAAAAAATAAGGAGAAGAAAGTGGCACTTCCTGCTCACGATATCACTGATGCATCACTAGCAAGCGAAGGAAAAAAGCGAATTGAATGGGCTGACCGGAATATGCCTGTCCTCGCTCAAATCCGTGAGCGCTTTGAAAAAGAGAAGCCATTCACCGGGATTCGATTCTCGGCCTGCATGCATGTAACAACTGAGACTGCAAACTTGATGCGTGCGCTCAAGGCGGGTGGGGCTGAACTCTCGCTCTGTGCCTCTAATCCACTTTCAACCCAGGATGATGTTGCCGCTTCGCTCGTACACGATTACGGAGTAAGTACATTTGCAAAAAAGGGTATCGATAGAGATGGTTACTACCGCCACATCAATTCATGTCTAGATATCGCTCCACACCAGGTCTTTGATGATGGCTGCGATCTTGTTAACACAATCCACACCACAAGGACTGAGCTATTGAAGAATGTAAGTGGCGGATGCGAAGAGACAACCACAGGCGTCATAAGACTTACGCAAATGGCAAAAGATGGCGCTTTGAAATTCCCAATGATTGCGATTAATGACACCGATACCAAGCACATGTTCGATAACCGTTATGGAACCGGTCAATCAACAATGGATGCAATCTTCCGCGCCACAAATCAGTTAATTGCTGGAAAAGTCTTTGTAGTAGCTGGGTTTGGTTATTGCGGTAAAGGCGTGGCAGATAGAGCACGTGGCCTTGGTGCCGATGTCGTTGTCACAGAAGTTGATCCAACAAAGGCACTTGATGCTCTTATGCAGGGCTTCCGAGTTATGCCGATGAAAGATGCTGCAAAGATTGGCGACATCTTCATAACTGTTACAGGAAATAGAACCATCTTGTCGAAAGAGCATTTTGAATTGATGAAGGATGGCGCAATCATGGCCAATGCTGGTCACTTCAATATTGAGATTGATGTTGACTGGTTAGATGCAAACACTAAAAAGAGCTCAAGAATTCGCCATGCAACTGATGAATATCAGCTAGCAAATGGAAATCGCATCCTCCTAATCGCCGAGGGTCGCCTAGTAAATCTTGGCGCTGCCGAAGGTAGCCCGGCCGCAGTTCTTGATATGTCCTTTGCAAATCAGGCACTTGCTGCAGAGTGGTTATTGAAGGAGGCAAGCAAACTCTCACCTGGGGTTCATGAAGTTCCCAAGGCAATTGATAAAGAGATTGCCAGCCTCAAGTTGAAGAGTATGGGCGCCAAGATTGATACTTTGACCTCGATACAAGAGGAATATTTGAACTCCTGGGAGCACGGCAGCTAATGACTTCAATCATGGTCGTTGATGACGATCAAGACCTAGCAGAGATGCTGGGGATCGTCCTCAATGGCGTTGGTATGGAAGTTGATTTAGTAAGTCGCGGTGATGAGGCAGTAGAAATCTTCCGCAATTCGCAACCGGATTTAGTTCTCTTAGACATCATGCTTCCCGGCACAGATGGAATCGAAGTTTGTAGAGAAATCCGTAAACATTCCACGCGAGTACCTATCGTGATGCTTACGGCAAAGAGCGATACTCATGACATCGTCAAAGGACTCGAAGCAGGGGCCGATGACTACATGGTCAAGCCCTTCAAACCCTCAGAATTAGTCGCTCGAATCCGCACTCGCCTGCGCAGAGCGGGCGGAGATATAAATGGGAATCTCACAATTGGCGATCTCGCAATCGACATAGTTGAGCACACAGTCTCACGCGGTGGAAAAGAAATCCCACTCACGCGCCTTGAGTTTGATCTGCTAGTCGCACTGGCAAAAGAACCAGGTCGAGTTTTTACAAGAGAGGCATTACTTGGTGAGGTTTGGGGATATCGGCACTCAACCGATACTCGATTAGTAAATGTGCACATTCAAAGGTTAAGAGCGAAGATCGAACATGATGCAGAGAACCCAACAATAGTTCTTACCGTCCGGGGAGTGGGATATAAAGCGGGCGGCTCTGGCGCTCGTCCCTAATGCAACGGCTCTTTAGCTTCTTTCGACGATCACTATTTCTTAAAGTCTTCTCACTTGCTGCATTTCTCTCCATAATTCTCATTTATTTCGTGGGTTCTAATGTTTATGGTCGAATCTCGGATGGAATCGTAGAAGAGAAGATTTCTTCCTCTATCTCCCAAGGAAGAGCAGCCATTCAATACGCCGAGTACCGCTTCACTATCGCGGGATTAAATCGAAATGTCGATTACACCGTAATTGCAGATGAAGTCGTTAAGTCAGCAAATATCAGCGCCGAAGAGTCGGGTCGTGAAGTTGCACTCTTCAACGCCGCAGGTAAGAAAGTAGCTGGAATTCCATCTGTAAGTACCTCCAACTTTTTAAAGCCAGAAGCGATTCCTAGCGCCCTTAGAGAGAAGATTGTTGCGAGCGAAGAGCTTGATTGGCTACCTGGAAATCTCGAATATGTTAATGGCAAGGTAATCCCAGGAATTTTTATTGGCAAAATAATTGAGATTCCTAGGGCTGGTAAGTATGAAATGTATGTCGCTTATGACTTTGCGGCACAACAGAGCAATATTGATTTGATTGGCCGTTCGCTCTGGGGTACCGGTTTCTTGCTTATCGCTCTCATTCTCTTAACTGCATCCATCGTCTTGCGACTAGTGATAAAGCCGGTGCAAGTTGCAGCTGAAGTTGCTGAATCCTTAACAGCTGGAGACCTACAGCGCAGAATGGCGGTGAAAGGTGAAGACGAAATTGCCCGACTTGGGCTCGCCTTTAACCAGATGGCTACAACTCTTGCCAATCAGATCTCAAAACTAGAAAACCTATCGCGAGTGCAACAACGATTCGTTTCGGATGTCTCGCATGAGCTACGTACACCACTTACTACTATTCGAATGGCATCAGATGTGATTCATTCTGCACGAGCCAGCTTTGACCCCACTATTGCAAGAAGCGCAGAATTATTGCTCTCGCAGATAGAGAAGTTTGAACTTTTACTTCAAGACTTACTTGAAGTAAGTCGCTTTGATGCCGAGGCTGCCGTTCTATCGTTAGATCGAGTTGATATAGCTACACTCGTTCGTAGATGTGCTGAGGACTTTGCTCTCCTCGCTGAAGAAAAGGGTACGAGCTTGCGACTTCATGGCTTTGAGTTAGAAATTCTTGTCGATGCTGATCCCCGAAGAATTGAACGGGTAATTAGAAATCTAATAACAAACGCAGTAGATCACTCAGAATCAAGACCAGTTGATATCAACATAGCTGAGAATGAGAGTGCAGTTTCAATTGGGATTCGAGATTACGGAGTTGGAATCGCGAAGCAATATTGGAGTCGAGTATTTGATCGCTTCTGGAGGGCTGATCCCTCGCGCTCGCGAATCAGAGGTGGCACAGGCCTTGGCCTTTCAATCGCCAAGGAAGATGCTGTTCTACACGGCGGAGATATAAGGGTTTGGGGAGAACTTGGAGTGGGCGCGAACTTTGTACTAACTATTCCGAAACGAGTTGGCGTACCTATTTCCTCCATACCTTTATCTGAGATTCCCACAACCGCAGAATAAATTTAGAAACGAGCACTCAGCTTCATTGAGAATCTGGGTGTGTTAGCAAGATATCTGCAATCGTTGGTAAGAGGGCTGACAACTCTTGCATTTGAAGAGAGTTGCTTGGTTTGTGGTGCGGGATATCAAGCCCTCTGCCTAAGGTGTAATGAGAATTGGTCAGGTGAGCCAAAAGAGATCAAGGGCGAAAGTTTTCCAATATTCTCCCAAGGGATTTACGATGATTTAGCAGCAAAGATTGTGCTCTCGGCTAAAGAATCTGGTCTTGGTTCGGCAAAAGAAATCCTTTCCCTTGCTCTCACTAAATCCGTTTTGGCGTTACTAAGAAGGAGCGAAGTTAAGGAGGGGCGAATCGATTTAGTTCCCATACCCTCATCGCGCGGGGCACAAATTCGACGAGGTGAGGACTTTCTTTTTGAATTAGCAAAACTAACAAAAATTAGATTAGCAAAGGCCGCTCCCGTCTTTGACTTCCGAATTAGCCGAGTCCTAAAGGTAAGAAAATTGATTAGAGATCAATCTGGATTAAGCGAAAGAGAAAGAGATTTGAATTTATCGGGCGCTTTCTACGCGGATTTGAAGATTCCAATAACGACCCAACTTGTAATACTCGATGATGTAGTCACAACTGGGAGCACCTTGAGAGAGGCAAATAGAGCGCTGAAAGAGAGGAATCTGACAGCCCTAGGGGCCGCTACCGCATGTGCATCGCAGCGTCGGCTACTAATACGATAGCCCTTTGAACCGGTGTGCAAAGCTGTTAATAGGAAGGTTGGTTCGTGGTCGCGATTCTCGACAAGATTCTCCGTGCCGGTGAAGGCCGAGCTCTCAAGCAACTCGAGAAATTGGTGTCGCTCGTAAACGAAGAAGAAGCCCGTTTCTCGGCGATGACCGATCAAGAGCTTCGCGATATGACCACTCAATTTAAGAAGCGCTACGCCGATGGCGAATATCTTGATGACTTACTTCCCGAAGCTTTTGCTGTAGTTAGAGAGGCCTCAAAGCGAACCTTAGGTCAACGTCACTACGACGTTCAGATAATGGGTGGCGCTGCCCTACATCGCGGAAATATTGCGGAGATGCGTACTGGTGAAGGAAAGACACTTGTTGCAACGCTTCCTTCATACCTAAATGCGCTAACTGGCTTAGGTGTTCATATCGTTACCACAAATGATTACTTGGCTGAGCGCGACAGCGAGTGGATGGGCCGCATCCATAGATTCTTAGGTTTAAAAGTTGGCGTGATACTCGCATCAATGAGCTCGAGTGAACGTCGTGCACAATACGGAGCAGATATAACTTACGGAACAAATAATGAGTTTGGATTTGATTACTTACGCGACAACATGGCCTGGTCACTTAGTGATTGCGTGCAACGCGGTCATAATTTTGCAATCGTCGATGAGGTTGACTCAATTCTCATCGATGAGGCCAGAACTCCGCTAATTATTAGCGGACCTGCTGATAAAGCAACTAAGTGGTATGTCGAATTCGCGAATGTTGCTGGGCGCTTGATCCGCGGCGAGCATTATGAAGTAGATGAGAAGAAACGAACTGTTGGGATTCTTGATGAGGGTGTAGCAAAGGTCGAAGAGTTTCTTAAGATTGAGAATCTCTATGAATCGGTTAATACACCGCTTATTGGCTACTTAAACAATGCCTTGAAGGCAAAAGAGTTGTTTAAGCGGGATAAAGATTATGTGATTATGAGCGGTGAGCTATTGATAGTTGATGAACACACCGGACGCGTGCTCTCAGGACGTCGTTATAGCGAAGGTCTGCATCAAGCTCTAGAGGCAAAAGAGCGGGTTGAGATTCGTGATGAAAATCAGACTCTTGCAACCATCACCCTGCAGAACTACTTCCGTTTGTACAACAAGTTATCTGGAATGACCGGTACTGCTATGACTGAAGCAGCAGAATTTATGCAGATCTATAAGTTAGGCGTTATTCCGATTCCTACGAATAAAGATATGCGTCGCATTGATCAATCTGACCTCATCTATAAAACAGAGAAGGCAAAGTTTGAAGAAGTCTCCAACGACATTGCCGAGCGTCATAAGAAGGGCCAACCAGTCTTGGTCGGAACAGTTAGCGTTGAAAAGTCTGAAACTCTCTCCCAGGTATTAAAACGGCGCGGAATTCCGCATGAAGTTTTAAATGCAAAGCAGCATGAACGTGAGGCCGCAATCATTGCGCGCGCTGGAACGATTGGCGCCGTAACAGTTGCAACAAATATGGCGGGCCGCGGAACTGACATCATGCTGGGTGGAAACCCTGAGTTCATGGCAGATTTTGAACTCCAACGGCAAGGTATTTCACCTGTCGAAAATGGTGAAGAGTATGAACGCCAATGGCCTGATGAGTTAGCGCGACAGAAATCTTCAGTCGCTCAAGAACATGAAAAAGTTGTAGCGCTTGGAGGGCTTTATGTTCTCGGTACCGAGCGCCATGAATCAAGGCGTATCGATAACCAGCTACGAGGTCGCTCAGGTCGTCAAGGTGATCCTGGTGAATCGCGCTTCTATCTCTCACTCCAAGATGAATTGATGCGTCGATTCAATTCAACCTTAGTGGAGCGCTTCTTGACCGCAGCCGGTATCCCAGACGAAACACCGATTGAATCAAAGATGGTCACAAATGCAATTAAATCAGCTCAAACTCAAGTTGAATCACAGAACTTTGAGATGCGCAAAAACGTTCTTAAATACGACGACGTGATGAATCGCCAGCGCGAAGTTGTTTATGGTGAGCGGCGCGAGGTACTAGAGGGTGCAGATCTAAAAGAACAGATGAGTAAATTCATCGAAGACACAATCCGCGGATATGTAGCTGCTGCGACTGCCGAGGGCTATCCAGAAGAGTGGGATTTAGAGAAACTCTGGACGGTACTAAGAGCTATTTACCCAATTTCATTCTCCGTTTCTGATCTAGAGAATGAAGCTGGGGGAAGAACTGGTCTTGATCAAGACTTTCTTGCGCAACGGATTGTCGATGACATCTTTAAGGCTTACGGAGAACGAGAAGAGAAACTTGTAAGCGATGTCTTGCGCGAATTAGAGCGCAAAGTCTTGCTCTCCGTCCTTGATCGTAAGTGGCGTGAACATCTTTATGAGATGGATTATCTGCAAGAGGGAATTGGACTGAGAGCCATGGCCCAGCGCGACCCACTTGTTGAGTACCAAAAAGAGGGTTATGAACTCTTCTCCGCGATGATTGAAGCGATGAAAGAGGAAGTAGTTGGCTTCCTATTTAATGTCGAAGTAAAGGTCGAGGATTCAAAAGTTGAAGCCAAGGGCGTTGAAGAAAGTAAGCCCTCTGAAAATCTTAAATACAGCTCTCCTTCCGAGAGTGGAACCACAAAACGTTCTTCATCTGGATCATCCATCTCTAGAAATGCACCTTGTCCTTGTGGTTCAGGAAAGAAATACAAGCGCTGCCACGGCGCCTCAGAGTAAATCAAACTCAGTACAAATCCAGCGGCGATCTACTCCCTCAAAACGTGCTGCAATCGCACGAACTCGTAAACCAATTGAGATAGTTGCAGTTAGCTCAATAACGCCTTCAATTGGTTCGCTTCGATGTATGCGCCGTAATTTGGGAGCTGCCTTGGGAAATTTGCTATGCGTTCCAACTTGCTTTGCCAGGTTGTTGTAGATAAATCTATGGGTATTTCGCGCGATCTGGGTTATGGGTCGTCTTCCGGCAAGAATCTCAACAACGCTTATTAGGTAGGCGCGTGTCCACTTGTTTGGATCAGGAAGTGAATCCAAAGATGAAGGCAACGGCGCAAACTCGGGATCAAATACCTCTCCATGTGTAGTCGGTACTAGATATAACTTGCCGTCGCGAGGGGGTATGAATTCCTCTGGGCCTTGATAGAAGGGAAGTCCTTGCGCAGTTTCTCCAGTAGTTAACATCGCGGCAGGATTTCGTAGCGATGTGAGAAATTCCTCATCCGAAGGGATGAGATTTAGTTGTGGATAAGAAAATTCTTATTCTCTGTTATTCGGGTATCTAAGGCCAATGGAAAGAGAAGAAAAGAAGAAGAAAGTCAACGCTACGAAACGTTTTGATGAAATCCGGCTCTACCTAAATCCTAGATACCTCTTGGGATTGATCCTGATACTCGCCTCATTTAGCTCGGCCTACCTGATTAGTAAGTCTTCCGATCGAATGATCACAGTTTGGGGAGCAAACGTGGATCTTGCGCCCGGGGAAATGATTGAAGCTGATGATCTAAAAGTAATTCGAGTACGGCTCCCTGATAACGCGGCTCAATATCTTGACTCCAAGACCGACTTAATCGGAACCACAGTGTTAAGAGCGATTGGATCATCTGAACTGATCCCTAGTTTTGCGTTAACAAGTGAGATTGATCTTTCACTTGCAAGGGTCCCAATCTCAATTGCGCGTGAATGGGCTCCGATCGAATTAAGAAACGGGTCGTTAGTAGATATCTACGGAATTCCAAATCGCGCCAATCAATTCAGCCAAGATTCAAACCCCTCTAGCCGCTTACTTATAAGCAATATCGCCATCGACAGCGTGGATGCCTCTAGTAGGGAGCTTGGCGGAAGAATTGGAATGACTGTACTTGTTCCGCAAGCGCGCGTTGAAGCAATAGTTTCGGCGATATCAAAATATGAATTTCTCTTGGTAAGTAAACCCAAGAATCGTTTCTAATAGCTAATGTCAATCTCAATAATCACTTACCTTCAGGATGCTGAGTTCGAAGATCAAGTCATTGAAGCGTTAATTTCTAAGGGAATTAGTGAGGCGAAACTTGAGTACCGAGCAATAAGTGAACAGAGCCTTGTAAATTATCTCGATGCACTGGCAATTAGTGATGTGCGCCGAATTCTGATTCTTGATTGCGAGATTGAAACAGTCGCTTTAAAGAGAGCCCTACGAAAACATCCACACCTTGTAACCTGCGATTTCAAATCTGATATCACGGTCGCCTTAGATGAGATTGAAGCTCTAGTGAATCGATCGGTTCGTGAATCAGATAGTGAAGTGCCGCCGAGGCAGACTTTGAAGGCCCAGCAAAATCTATTCGTGGTCACCGGAACTACGGGCGCTCCCGGGGTGACGACTTTAACTATGAATCTTGGCTTTGAGATCTCAAGGCTGAAACGGGTTGAGCTGGTTGACTCGCATCCACACCGAAGAGACTTGGCTTTTCTCTTAGGGGCCAAACGAAATAGCGAACAAGTTAGATTGTCTGATCAATTGTTAATTACCAATCAATTTCGTGAAGCTGAGCAAGTTATTCAACTTGTAGATGCCGGGCCTATCCCAGACCTTGCTAAGGCTTTCTCAGATAGGCGAGAGAGCATCAAGAACTATGTGAATCTTCTTGAATCGGCAGAGCGCATCTTCTTCCTTATGACTCCTGACAATAACCATATGTTTGAGTTAGAGATTATCTTGGCTTCACTTGATGCCGGTCGCCTTCGGGCTCGAGCAACATTTCTTCTTAATCAGATGGGCAACTCATCGAGGGAGCGCTCCATAAAGAAGAGATTTGAGTCGCGCGTTGGAAACTATTCATCTCATTGCCTTCCCTTTGATCGCGATTCACTCGATCGGGCTAAAGCAAGATATTGCGCCTTAATGGATGTAGCCCCGCGTTCGCGCCTGCGCCGTTCAATTGTGGAAGTGGCAAATGCCGTTGTTGAGTAACCTCTGCTTATGCCTTTTCGTAATCTTCCGGGAGCATCGTCGCTCTCAACCGAGGAGTTCAATCGCCTCTCGGACTTGATTGCTGAGTGGCAACTTCTAGCAGATCTCTCCTTTGCAGATTTAGTCCTATGGATTCCCAAAATTGATGGAACCGGCTTTATTTCAGTCTCCCAAATTAGGCCAATGACTGCGGCAACCGTCTTTGCAAATGACATGATTGGAACTGAGATTACTTTTGGTAATCATCCAAATATTGATGAGACTTTTAAATCCGGAAACATAATTAGAGATACTGAAGCGAGCATGATTGGCGAGTTCACGGTAAAGGAAGAAACTATCCCGGTTCGACTAAACGGAAAATCTATTGCGGTTATCTCGCGACATCGAAATGTAGAGACGATGCGAACTCCTTCAAGGCTTGAACTCAACTATCGCGAGATTGCAAATCACATTTATCGGATGGTCGCCGAAGGAAACTTTCCAGTGCAAGGAAGTGTTTATCGATCTGAGACAGCCCCGCGTGCGGGCGATGGCTTAGTGAGATTAGATGTTGATGGTCGAATCACCTTCGCAAGCCCTAATGCGCGAAGTGCATTTGCTCGTATCGGTTGGATGAAAGATATGGACGGCCAGAATCTTGGTGAGATTCTAGATAACTTAGCTGTTCCAATGAGGGGGCGAGAGCCGCGCGAGGAGAGTTGGCGCGTTGTCTTAAGTGGAAAATTCTTAAGGCGCGATGAGTTTGAGAATTCAGATGGAGTGTTAGACCTCTTGGCTATTCCGCTTACGGAATCGGAGATCCGTATTGGAGCAATTGTTCTAGTGCATAACGTAACCGAGCTACGGCGTCGCGATCGAGCGTTAGTTAGCAAAGATGCGACTATCCGAGAGATTCACCACCGAGTAAAGAACAATCTTCAATCGGTTTCTGCGCTACTTAGATTGCAATCTAGACGTATCGATGATGGGGTAGCACGCTCGGCAATAGAAGAGGCGATTCGGCGAATCGCATCAATCGCGCATGTACACGAGACGCTTTCGACCAGCTCGCAAGATAGCGTCCTATTTGACGATGTCGTGGTTAAGTTGTTACAGAGCGCCCTTGAGCTAAGCCCGAGACCGAGTGAAATTGAGATAAATAAGAGCGGTGAGTTCGGCGCAATCCCATCACTTATCGCAACTCCATTAGCGCTAATCCTTACTGAGTTGATTCAAAACTCATTAGAACATGGCCTAAATGAGCGCGGGAGCAAGTTAGAGGTTTCGGCGATTCGAAGAGGTTCCCACTTTAAAATCTCAGTTAGTGATGATGGCGCGGGAATAAGCGCTGACTTTGATCTGCTAAATAGCTCAAGTCTGGGTCTTGAGATTGTTCGAACTCTTACCGAAAATGAACTGTCAGGTGAGTTAAGGTTTGAGCGATTAGGTCAAGGTACGAAAGCAGAGATTGAATTTAATTTAAATTAAGAATTCTGATTTTGAGTCTCAAGCATGCGCGCTCTATGTCGAGCTGCTCTGCGCTTCATGGCGCGGCGTTCATCTTCAGATAGGCCACCCCAAACTCCGGAATCTTGGCCGCTCTCAAGGGCCCATTGCAAGCAGGCCTCGCGGACATCGCACTTCATACAAACTTTCTTTGCCTCTTCGATCTGTGCAATTGCAGGACCAGTATTTCCAACTGGAAAGAAGAGTTCTGGATCAACATGGCGACATGCTGCGCGGTGGCGCCAATCCATGTTCATATCCGTAGCCACTAAATCTCTCCTCTACATCCTTTTATTGCCATTGCATTCGCGCGCGAGCGTGCGATTACGTTTTCTAGCTTTTCTTCCCGGATTGGGTGAAGACCCAATTCTCTCGCGTATTGGCTTCATTCTCAATACTCTCGAAAGGTGAGTTATCGCTCAGTTGCGCCCCCGACAGGATTCGAACCTGTGCACCTGCCTCCGGAGGGCAGTGCTCTATCCCCTGAGCTACGGGGGCTTTCGATAAGGCTATCAGTCAAAACTCATGCCAAGATGTGGGCGTGAGTGAAAATTCGATGCAAAAAGCATATTTCGCAACTGGATGTTTCTGGGGCGCTGAGCGGCGATTCTGGAAACTAGATGGAGTAATTTCAACATCAGTTGGTTATATGGGTGGAAAGCGACCTAACCCAAGTTATGAGCAAGTTTGCACCGGCACCACTAATCATGCAGAAACTGTCGAAGTCACCTTTGATCCCGGCAAGATTAGCTACGAGCGCTTGTTAGAAGAGTTCTGGACGATGCATGATCCGACCTCACTAAATCGCCAAGGCGGTGATATTGGAACCCAATATCGAAGTGCAATCTTCACGACGACTAACGAGCAGATGATTTCTGCTGTAAATACCCGCGAGATTTATAACGACCTACTCGTCAGCAAGGGTTTTGATGAGATTGTGACTGAGATACAAGAAGCTAATCCACATACTTATTGGCTTGCAGAGGAATATCACCAACGGTATTTGGAGAAAAATCCAAATGGATATGACTGCCACTCATCAACCGGAATCCCGTTTCCAAAAGTGAAGGCTTGAAATGGAATCCGGGTCCCTGCTTTCTAAGATAAATCCGCTTACTGGTAAGCCTTTTGAGGTCCAGGTTGACGATAAGAAACTTGAGGGCGAATTAGATCCACTCTCATTTGGCGTGCTTCGTAAAGCAGGCACCGAGGTCGCATTCACCGGCAAGTACTATGAAACTGAAACTATCGGAGTCTATGAATGTAAAGCTTGTGGCGCTGAATTGTTTAGAAGTGAAGAGAAATTTCACTCAGGATGCGGCTGGCCCTCTTTCTATGCGCCAAAGGCTGGCGATGCGGTAATTCTCCTTGAGGATCGCTCGCTGGCTCCACGGATACGTACTGAAGTTAGATGTGCAAAGTGCGGCTCACACCTTGGCCATGTTTTCGAGGGTGAGGGATACGCAGTCCCTACCGATCAAAGATGGTGTATTAATTCGGTTGCCCTTGTTCTAAAACCCAATCAATAAAGCGAGTGCGCTCTCCAGCAATACCAAGCTAAATGGCTACGGTATGGGGCAAATTTAGATCCAAGTTCCTCTAACTCATCTACCTCTACATCGCGCTTCATCTTGTAGACCTTTTCCCAACCGCGGCGAACTCCCAAATCGCCAGTTGGCCAGATATCAAGCCTTCCTATTTGAAAGATTAAAAACATCTCAACGGTCCATCTTCCAATCCCGTAGTAGGGAAGAAGAATCTCCATAATCTCTTGATCATCTTTCCGGCCTAAGGAGCGGATCGGAAGTTGCCCTGAAGTTACCGCCCGCGAAAGTTCGAGAAGTGCGCGCGCTTTATTCTCAGAACAACCCGCTTTACGGAGCTGAGAAGTGCGCATCGATGAAATTTCATTTGGGTCTAGCCGGCCACCGCTAATTGCAGCAACGCGAGCAACAATTGTTGCGGCTGCCTTAGTTGAGAGCTGTTGGCTCAAAATCGAATCGGCGAGAGATTCAAAATTGCTTGAAGTAGGACGGCGAACTCCAATTGGAGCAGGTCCGAATTTTGAGACGACTTCTTTAAAGCGCGGCTCGATTTTTACGATCCTTCGACCTATTTGCTGAGAATTCTCAGCCGTAATTCGCACGATGTGACCTTAACAGGGAGTAGCCAAATTCTGGAGTTACCGATATTTTTCACTCTTACAGTTTTTTACAGTTCCAAAAATCGCTTTTTCAGTGGAGGGCGCTAGAAATGTCGATAGGCATAAAAGAAGTCGCAGCTGAGGCCGGCGTCTCAATTGCAACAGTTTCGCGCGCACTTCGCGGGATGCATCACGTAAACCCCGATACCCGCAAAAAAATCCTCGATGTTGCCGAGAAAATGAACTACCCAATTCCACGAGCCAATGCGAGGGCTATCTTTAGTAGAACTAACTCAGTAGGAGTCGTTGCTCCATATATATCCCGCTGGTATTTCGCCCAAGTAATTAGCGGTGCAGAGCAGGCGCTCCGTGAAGCAGGGCTAGACCTACTTCTTTATAACTTTTCACAACTCAGAGGGCGCGAGCGACTTTTCCAACACCAACTCTTAAGGGGTCGAGTTGATGCGCTAATCGTTATTAGCTTGCCACCGACTGAGGAAGAGTTTGAATCGATGTTAAGTCTTGGCATTCCTATCGCACTAGTTGGAATGCATCATGAGCGTTGCGCTAGCGTTGCTATTGATGACGTTGCCGGTGCAAGAACCGCGACCCAACATCTTGTAAATCTTGGCCACAAAAAGATTGGACTTCTATCCGGTAGACCTGATGATCCATTTGGATTTAGCGTCCCACAAGATCGTCGTCGCGGATTTATGCAAGTACTTGCCGAAAATGGTTTGGAGTGGGTTCCATCGCGAGAGGTTTACGGAGATTTCACCATGCATGGTGCGAGTAGAGCTATGGATGATTTACTTGCAAGGCCAAATCGCCCCACCGCAATCTTCGCTCTCTCAGATGAGATGGCGCTAGGCGCGCTGCAAGCAATTCGACGCAATGGATTAAGAGTTCCAGATGACATTTCAATTATTGGATTTGATGACCATGAAATGGCCGAGTTTTCAGATCTCACTACTATCGAACAGCCAGTGCCATTAATGGGAGAGATGGCAGCTTGGTCAATTATGGAACGGCTTAAGTCTCCAAAGAGTGAGCCGCACTCATTGACCCTGCCTACAACTCTGGTTGTGAGAAATTCGACGCGGAGGCTAAACCCTGAGTAAAGAATCTTCGTGGTGGCGAAATAGCGCCATTTATCAGGTCTATCCACGCTCTTTTCAAGATAGTAATGGAGATGGCGAGGGAGATCTTCGTGGCGTGATTGCCCGACTTGATTACCTCAAGTCTCTCGGAGTTGATGCAATCTGGCTTAGTCCATTTTATAAATCACCAAACAAAGATGGTGGTTACGATGTTGCAGATCCACGAGATGTCGATCCTAAATTTGGAAATTTACTTGACGCTAAGTGCCTAATTGAGGAGGCGCACAGAAGAGAGTTAAGGGTCATCTTCGATATTGTGCCTAACCATTTTTCAACCGAACACCTTTGGTTCAAAGAGGCGCTTGCCTCACCAAAAGGCTCGGTGGCTAGATCTCGATTTCATTTTTACGATGGTCGCGGCGAAAGCGGAGAAATTCCACCAAATAATTGGAACTCTATCTTTGGTGGCCCGGCATGGACTCGATTAACGGAAGTCGATGGTTCCAAAGGCCAGTGGTATTTACATCTATTTGACTCGACTCAGGCAGACTTAAATTGGGACAATCTTGATGTACGAGATGACTTTGAGAAGACTTTACGTTTTTGGCTTGATTTGGGAGTAGATGGTTTTCGAATTGATGTGGCTCATGGCCTTGCGAAGGAGACAATTCTTCAAGATCACCCAGATCCTGAAGGTTTGACAAGAGCACTTCGCTTAGATGTAAGTGATATGAGACAAGAAGATCGCGAAAGACTGCTAAGCGATGTTCCATTCTTTGATCGCGAAGGTGTTCATGAGATTTATCGAAGTTGGCGAAAGATTTTTGATTCATATAGTGGCGGACGGATTTCAGTAGCTGAAGCTTGGGTTCACCCCAGTTCGCGAGCAGCTCGATACGTTAGAAGTGATGAACTACATCAAATTTTCAATTTTGATTTTCTAATTGCGCCCTGGGATGCTGAATTCTTAGTCGCTGCAATAAAGCGAACCTTGAGTGAAGTTGGCTCGGTCGACGCGCCTCCCACCTGGGTACTTTCTAACCACGACTCACCCCGACTTGTAACGCGACTAGGTGGTGGAGATTTAGGGGAGAGAAAAGCGCGGGCATTTGCTCTACTCACTCACGCGCTTCCTGGTGGAATTTATATATTTCAAGGCGAAGAGTTGGCTCTTGTTGATGGAGCACTTCCAGATAGCGCTCGTCAAGATCCGGTTTTCTTTAGGACTAATGGAAAAGATAAAGGTAGAGATGGTGCGCGCATTCCACTTCCATGGGAATCCGCAGTAAATTTCGGATTCTCAACTGGAACTCCCTGGTTACCTATTCCTAAAGATTGGGAAGATAAAACAGTTGCTCAACAGAGTATTAATGAATCAAGTTCATTAGCGCTGTATAAGAAGAGTCTTGAAATAAGAAGTTTGCATCCTGCTCTAAAGAAATCTTCTAACTACAACATTGAGTGGATCAACGCGCCTAAAGGCGTCATTGGAATTAAGCGCGCACCAGGATTTCTGTTGATTGCGAATACCAATGTGGAAGAGATTTCCGTAGAAATTGGCGAGGGAGCCGAACTGCTCCTCGCATCAAACTCTGAAGTAGTGGTCAAGGTAGGAAGGGCCGTCGTAGCTGGCCACACAACCTGCTGGCTCAACTTGCCCAAGTAACGGAACCGTTAGGATTTTCATACCTTTTACATAGGCCCACCTGTTGCCAGCGGGCACGGAGCGGAGAAAACTACAACCAACTTTCTGGGAGAAACCCGGGAGTTACCTTTCGAAAGGGGAAAAAATGACCGCTTTTTTGCGGCGTCGTCTAATTCTGGCGACCAGCTTGTTCGCAGCGCTCTCCCTTGTTATCTCTGGATGTGGAAGTTCAGAAGATTCAGCTGGTGGGGCAAATTGCGATGCGTATGAGTCATATGGAAATTATGAAGGCGTCGAAGTCGAAATCTATTCACCAATTCGAGACCCAGAGGCAACTATCTACAAAGAATCCTTTGCTGAATTTGAAGAGTGCACGGGGATTACAATCAATTGGAATGGAACTGCTGAATTTGAAGCACAACTGCCAGTTCGTGTAGAGGGTGGCACTGCTCCTGATCTCGCCGTCTTCCCACAGCCAGGTCTTCTAAAGGCAATGGTTGCAACGGGCAAGATGTTCCCAGCTTCAGATGATGTATCTGCAGCTACCGATGAGTATTACGGCGCAGATTGGAAGGCATATGGAACCGTTGATGGAACCTTCTACGCCGCTCCACTTGGTGCAAACGTTAAGTCATTCGTCTGGTATTCACCAAAGACATTCACTGATAATGGTTGGACAATTCCAAAAACTTGGCCAGAGTTACTAGCCCTTTCCGACAAGATTGCTGCTGAAGGCAAAGTTCAACCATGGTGCGTTGGCTTTGGTTCTGGAGATGCAACTGGATGGGTTGGCACTGACTGGATGGAGGACATCATGCTTCGCCTCCACGATGCAGCGACCTATGATGCTTGGGTCACTCACACTATGCCATTCAATGATCCAAAGGTTGCAGCAGTTCTTAAAGAGGCCGGTAAGGTTCTAAAGAATGCCAAGTACGTTGGAAACGTCCCTGCAATTGCTACTACCACTTTCCAAGAAGGTGGTAAGGGACTTGTTGACGGATCCTGCGCAATGCACCGTCAAGCTTCCTTCATCGGAGGAATCTTGAGCGCTGACTACGGTGCAACAATCGTCACTCCAGATGACACCACTACGGAAGGCGGAATCACAACCTTCTACTTCCCAGGTGTAACCGCTGATCAGCGTCCAGCCCTTGGTGGCGGCGAGTTCGTCGGTTCATTCTCGGAGCGTCCTGAAGTAGCAGCGGTTCAGCTCTACCTCACGTCGCCAGAATGGAATAACAAGAAGGCTGCACTTGGTGGCTGGTTCTCAGCTAACAAGGGTCTTGATGTTGCAAATGTTGCAGATCCCGTAAATAAGAATGCTGTCGAGATCCTCAAGAGCGCGACAACATTCCGTTTCGATGGTTCTGATGCGATGCCAGCAGCAGTTGGCGCTGGTTCATTCTGGAAGGAAATGACTGCTTGGGTTGCTGAGAACAAGTCCGATAAGGCTGTTCTCGATGCGATCGAGAAGTCCTGGCCTAAGTCCTAAAAGGACTAAATAAGTAAGTAGTAACAGAGGTGTGGTGGCGGTAAAGTCACCACACCTCTTCTTATCTTGGTTCTTCTCTTGATAAGTTATTGAAAACAGGAGACCTAAATGATTGAGATTGCTGCTCGCCAGTCTCAGTTAGAGCAAGCGGTCTCAAAGTTAACTGGCCTCACGCTCACGATCCTGATTTTTGGTGCGCTAGTTGCAATCGCATTTGCGCTCTCTGAGCGCACTAGTGAGCGGGTCCAAAGGTTTCTCAAATATGTAATCTTTCTAGCCCCAGCCTTGATCTTCCTCTTTATCGGTTTAGTTGCTCCAGCAATTAGAACCCTGTATCTCTCATTTCGTGACGCACGTGGTGAAGAAAGTGTCGGTTGGGCGAATTTCAAATGGGCTTTCACCCAACCGGAAATTCTCGATGTACTCCGTAACACCGGCGTCTGGATGATTGTTGCTCCAATTGCCTCGACTGGTTTTGGTTTATTGATAGCTGTCCTTACCGATCGGATGCGCCGCCCAGGCCTTGTTAAGTCATTGATTTTTATGCCGATGGCAATCTCATTTGTGGGCGCTGGAATCATCTGGAAATTTGTCTATCAATTCGAACCAAATGATCGAGTGCCAGAAATCGGACTCCTAAGTCAGATTGCCGAGTGGCTGGGCTTTGTGCCATCCAATTGGTTGCTGGTAAATCCACTAAATACTTTCCTTTTGATTGTTGTCTTTGTCTGGATCCAAACTGGATTTGCGATGGTGGTGCTATCGGCGTCAATCAAAGCCATCCCAGATGAAATCCTGGAAGCATCGATGCTCGATGGCGCAAGTGGCTGGAAGCGATTTGCACGCGTTACCGTTCCAATGATTAGAGGCACAATCATCGTCGTTTTGAGTACGATAACTATCGGAGCGTTAAAAGTATTCGACATCATCCGCACTATGACTGGTGGAAATTTCAAGACCAGCGTTATTGCAAATGAGATGTACAACCAGTCGTTCCGTGCACTTAACTATGGAACAGGTAGCGCCCTCGCAATAATTCTTTTCCTTGGAGTTTTACCGCTAGTTGCTTACAACGTTATGCATCTACGTAGGGAAAGGAGTGAGCGTTGATGGCCCGAAAGTCACGTAGACGCGATGTTGAAGCAGTAAAGACCCATTTAAGTAGTCCTTGGGCTAGTTTCGCTGCAATCCTTATCGCAACAATTTGGACGATTCCTACCTTTGGATTATTTGTTACATCATTTAGGCCAAGTACCGGAATAAATGGTTCTGGCTGGTGGACTGTATTCACCAATCCAGAATTCACTTTCACCAATTACACGCGCGTGCTTTTTGAGGGTCGCGGCGCAACGCCTCCACTTAGTCAGTACTTCCTAAACACATTTGCGATTGTTATTCCTTCAACAATTATCCCGATCACAATTGCGATGTTTGCAGCTTATGCAATTGCCTGGTTTAACTTCAAAGGCAGAAACTTCCTCTTCTTCACGATTTTTGCTCTGCAAGTTATTCCGCTTCAGATGTCCTTAATTCCTTTGCTCCAACTCTTCTCCGGTGGCTTACACATCGGTAACTTCACTGTTATACCTAGCTTTGGTATCACTGGAACATTTATTCCGATTTGGTTAGCTCATACAATGTTTGGCCTTCCGCTCGCAATATTCCTCCTTCATAATTTCATTGCTCAACTTCCAAGGGAATTAATAGAGGCGGCTAGAGTTGATGGAGCTGATCACTTCAAATTGTTCCGTCAGATAATTCTGCCTTTGAGTATTCCAGCAATCGCGTCATTTGCGATATTCCAGTTTCTTTGGACTTGGAATGATCTACTTGTCGCACTAACTTTTGGTGGAGGAAAGCGAGATATCGCCCCATTGATGGTACGACTCGCTGAAATGACGGGCACACGCGGAGGGGATTGGGAGTTGTTAACCGCAGGGGCATTTGTATCAATTCTCGTTCCGGTCGCTGTCTTCTTCGCATTACAACGTTACTTTGTGCGCGGCCTGCTTGCCGGTTCGGTTAAAGGTTAGTTTTTCGCTCCGCTCAATCAAAGTGGCATACTCGCCTCCATGGCCGAAGCAGTTCAAGCTTTTCCGCTCGCTGAGTTAAGGAAAAGAAAGAGCGTTAAATGGCGTAATTTCCCAGCCGATGTCCTTCCGCTCCCAATCGCAGAGATGGACTTTCCAATAGCGGAGCCGATAAAAGCAGCGCTGCGTGACATGATTGATAGATCAGATACCGGCTATCTTGGACCATTTCCTGAAATGTTTGAGGCCTTTCAGAATTTCTCCCAAACTAAGTGGGGTTGGAAACCAGATTTAAATCAGATGCGAATTGCAACTGATGTCGGAGTTGGCTCAGTTGAAGTGATTAGAACGCTGATAAACCCGGGTGACAAGGTGGTTCTGAATTCCCCTGTCTATGACAATATGTGGCGTTGGATTACTGAGGCAAAAGCTGAACTAGTTGATGTTCCACTTAAAGAAAATGGGATGGAATATTCCTTTGATTTTGAAGGTCTAGAGCGGGCGTATTCCTCAGGAGTAAAGGTTCATCTCCTATGCAGTCCACATAATCCGGCCGGAATTCTCTTCACCAAAGAAGATCAAGTACAAATAGCAGAATTAGCAAAGAAATATGGCGTTATCGTCATCAGCGATGAGATTCACGCAGCACTCACATTTCCGCCACATAAATTTCTTCCATTCTTATCGGTCTCAGAGGTTGCAAAAGAGGTTGGAATCTGCGTAACTAGCGCCAGCAAAGCCTTTAATCTCGCCGGACTGAAGTGCGCCATGATTATTACGGAAAATGAAGCGCTGAAAGCAAGGATAAATACGATGCCTATGTCCTTTGCATTCCGCGCCTCTCTCTTTGGAGCGGTCGCAGCAACAGCGGCCTATAATGATGGAAGAGATTGGTTAGATGGAGCGCTAAAAACTTTAGATCAAAATCGGTTACTGATTCGCACTCTCATAGATACCAAGATTCCTGCAATCGGATACCGCGTACCCGATTTCGGATATCTGGCCTGGCTAGATCTATCGAATCTTGGTTTGGGAGAGGATCCAACCAAGACACTCCTTGAACAAGGCAAGCTTGCTGTGAACTCTGGAGTCGTCTATAGCCCTAAACATAGGAACCATGTACGCCTCAACTATGGAACTAGTGGCGAAATTATTGAAGAGGCTTTTAATCGAATCCTCCGCTGTCTTTAGATGAATAAGGTCTACGACGCAATTGTCGTTGGCGGTGGCCATAACGGTTTAGTTGCAGCTTGTTATCTCGCAAAAGCGGGTAAGAAAGTTCTGGTGCTTGAAAAGCGCCACGAGTTTGGTGGCGCAACTAAAAGTAGCTACGCCTTTGAGGGAGTAGCTGCAAAGATTTCGCGCTACTCGTATCTGGTAGCACTACTTCCTGATCAGATAATCCAAGATCTTGATTTGGAATTCCAAACATTAAGTAGGACTGTCTCCTCATATACCCCATCTGATTCGACTGGAGTTTTGATAAATCGGATTTTTGATGAGGATTCTTCGAAATCAATTGAACAAATCGCTGGAGATAAATCCGAAGCTCTGGCATGGAGAGAGTTTTATTCCCGAATCGCGAAAGTAGCTGAATTGCTCGCCCCTACGATGCTCGAGCCACTCAAGGGTGAGGGCGAGATCAAGAAGCTAATTGGGCCGACTCTGTGGAGCGAGTTCATGGATCGACCAATCTCAGAATCTCTAAATCAGAACTTCAAGAGCGATTTGATTAAAGGAATAGTCCTAACGGATGGGTTGATTGGTACTTTTGCAAGTGCAACTGAGCGCCTTGCCAATATCTGCTTTCTTTATCACCTCATCGGTAATGGAACAGGGGAGTGGAAAGTTCCAAAAGGTGGCATGGGCGCCCTAATCTCGGCACTTCTGCAGCGTGCTCGAGAACTTGGAGTAGAACTTCGAGAAGGAGTGGAAATCACGAGAGTTTCAAATTCAGAATCCGGTGTAATGGTTGAAAGTGATAAAGGCGAGTTATTTGATTCAAAATTAGTGATCGCAGGATGCGCCCCTACTGTTCTTGCGAAAATCTCAGGTTTAGCAGCGCCAAAGAGTCGAGATGGCAGCCAAGTAAAAATCAATATGGTTTTAAAACGACTTCCCAAATTGAAGAGCGGAATTGATCCAGAGATTGCATTTGCCGGAACATTTCATATCGATGAGAGCTACTCGCAGCTAGAGCGAGCCTTTCAACAGGCTAAATCAGGTGAGATACCGGATGTGATTCCGGCTGAGATGTATTGCCACACATTGACTGATCCATCAATTCTGAGCAAAGAGATGCATGCTGCAGGAAATCACACCCTTACTCTCTTTGCATTGCATACCCCAGCCCCCTTATTTGATAAAGATCATGAGAACGCAAAGGCAGAGGTGACTAAACGGATTCTGCATGGTCTGAACTCTTATCTAGCAGAACCGATTGAGGACCTTCTTTTGAGGGATAGCTCTGGAAGACCTTGTATAGAGATAAAGACACCGCAAGAGTTAGAAGCTGAGATTGATTTGCCAAGGGGAAACATCTTTCACGCCGACTTAAGTTTTCCTTGGAAAAGTGAGGGTGAAGTTGGAAAGTGGGGAGTTGAGACATCAAATGAGCGAATTCTGTTGGCTGGCGCTGGTTCTAAACGCGGCGGCGGGGTAAGTGGGATTGGTGGACATAACGCCGCGATGGCTGCGCTAGAGAGATTAGAAGTAATCAATTAGGATTCATTCATGAAGCTTTTCCGCCGTTTATTCGCATTAATTGCGCTAATTGCCGTGGCGATGAAAGGCATTCTCTCTTTCCTCTCTTGGTTTGAAAAGCAAGAAGAAGTAAGCACGGTTTGGACCGACGATGAGGAATATGAGGATGCTTTTTAATGACCTATTCCTATATTCCTGGAACTTGCAATCTCGGCAAGGCTGAAGTTAGACGTCGCCAAATCGTTGCACTATTTGGAGCTTTTCTGACCATCTCAAGTTTCATCGGACTTCAAGCAGCTGGCACCGCGAATTCAGCGCGCTGGTCTCTCTTTGTACCGTTGATGGTCTTCTCGGTTGGCTTTATCCAATCTCGTAAGAAGTTCTGCCTTGCGTATGGCCTCATGGGAACTTTTAATCTCGGTCGACTTGGTGATATCACTCGGGTACAAAGTCCAGAAGACCGAAAAGCTGATCGAAGAACTGCTGCCGTGATTCTTATTCAGAGCGCGTTCTTGGCTTTAGTGTTGACGCTGCTCTTTGTTCTCCTGCCGCTTTAGTTCTTAGCGCGAGCATCCGCGCTCTCTTCTCCACCTTTTAGAAACTTAGATGCACTTATGTAATCCACATAGAAGTCAGCATTCCACTCACCAGTTTCAGCGCTAAAGCTAGTGTTCAAGTAATCAATTGCAGCTTGAGTTTCATCAAGAAGCGTTGGTAACTCATCTTTTCGCGATTCCAATAGGCATGAAGGGTACTTATTCATCCGCTCATAGATCTTCAAATCGTGCTCTAAGACTTTAAGGACCGATGTGACCATTGATTCAACTAGAGAAGTTCGGTTAGCTTCAACATCTAGGGCTAGGTACTCACTTACTTGCCTCTTATAAATAGTCCAATCTGCTTTTCCCGCCATCTCTTCATCCAAGATGAATGTCTTTAGCGTGTCACATTGTTTAGCTAGGTAGGCCTTGGAACCGGATGGGCCAAAACGAAAAGTTCCCCAGATTGATCCAAGCGCAAGCACTAAACAGAGCGGCACCAGGATCCAGAGAGCTCGGTTCACCTTTTTCACCGGCTTAGACTAACTCAGTAATGAAGCGCGAAGACTTGGAAAGTATCCAGGCATGGATTTGTGAGGTTAAATCCCTCAAACGAGTGGTTGTCTCAGGGCGTAGGAAGTCTCATCTCCCGAGATACCAGCGGATTGATATTCGTCCCGTAATGATTAGGGATGAGATTCAACTGCAACTTGTTGGACATGATGGCAAGCAAGATACAACTAAGAATTTCAAAGCTTCTGAGTTTAAAGTTGAAGAGCTTCTTGACGATGGTTACGCCAATCTGCTAATTGAGCGGATTGACCAGACTCTCACAATTCGAATAACCAAACAGGGAAATATCAAGGTGCATCGCTCAAATACGGTTTCGAGCGATGAGGTAGATCTTGATCATGACCATAAGAAGCGGAGAGTTTTGCCTCCTAGCGATCCGATTTTTACGGCGCTTGGAATCTCTAGTTCAAAAGGGGATTTAATCCCCAAGCAGAGTGATAAGTATCGACAAGTAGATGACTTCCTTCGGATTATTGAAAGCGTTGAGAAAGATTTGGGTACTGACTCAATTTCAATCGCAGACCTTGGGTGCGGAAATGCCTATCTAACTTTTGCCGTTCATCGCTATTTATCGAGAAAAGGAGTGCAAGTAAAAGTAGTCGGCGTTGATAGCAAGGCCGAATCTAGAGCCAGAAATTCCAAGATTTCAGAAGAGTTAGCTATCGAGAATGAAGTTGAATTTGTCGCATCAACGATAAAGGATTTTCCAAATCGGAAAGTCGACCTTGTAATTGCCTTACATGCTTGTGACACCGCTACCGATGATGCGTTGGCTTGGGCGGTAAAGGGTGGCGCTAAGGTGATACTAGTTTCACCATGTTGCCATCATGAATTAAATAAGAATCTCAAAGCGCAGGATGAAGAGTCAGAATCGATATTCAGCAATGGCATCATGAAAGAACGTTTCGCAGATCTGCTAACCGATTCACTTCGCGCTGAGATCTTAAAGCTTCATGGTTATCGCACCAATATCTTTGAATTTGTCTCAGTAGATCACACCCCAAGAAACTTGATGATAAGGGCGGTATTTACCGGTAGAAAGGGCGAGCGTAGTAAGTACGAAAAAGTCTGCACGAAGTGGCAGATAAATCCTTATCTCGCCCAGCTACTGGATTAAGTTAGGCTCTGCCTCTATGTCGAACACAGTTCTCTCCACGCTTCCTATAGGTGAGCGCGTTGGTATCGCATTCTCTGGTGGATTAGATACCTCAGTTGCGGTCGCCTGGATGCGCGACAAAGGCGCAATACCGTGCGCTTACACCGCAGATCTTGGACAGTACGACGAGACTGATATCGCAACTGTTCCCGATCGGGCTAAGCAATACGGCGCCGAAATCGCACGGCTAGTTGATTGTAAAGAAACTCTTGTTGAAGAAGGCCTAGCTGCACTTGCTTGTGGAGCATTTCATATCCGCACTGGTGGTAGAACTTATTTCAACACAACACCTCTTGGACGCGCCGTAACTGGAACTCTTTTGGTTCGCGCAATGCTCTCTGACAAAGTTTCAATCTGGGGAGATGGTTCTACCTATAAAGGCAATGACATTGAACGCTTCTATCGCTACGGATTACTAGCTAATCCAACCCTAAAGATTTATAAGCCTTGGTTAGATAGCAAGTTTGTTGCTGAATTAGGTGGACGTAAGGAGATGTCTGAGTGGCTGATTGCTAAGAAACTTCCTTATCGCGATAGCAAAGAGAAGGCTTACTCAACTGATGCAAATATTCTTGGAGCGACCCATGAAGCAAAAGAGCTAGAGAACCTAAACAGTTCGATTGAAATTGTGGAACCGATTATGGGGGTCCGCTTCTGGGATGAGAGTGTTGTTGTAAAGAGTGAAGATGTAAAGATTCAATTCGCATCTGGGCGCCCAGTCTCCATTAATGGTAAAGATTTCAAAGATTCGGTCTCATTGATGCGTGAGGCAAATACGATTGGTGGAAGACATGGCCTTGGTATGTCAGACCAGATTGAGAATCGAATCATCGAAGCCAAGAGCCGTGGAATCTACGAAGCACCTGGAATGGCTCTTCTATTTATAGCATACGAGCGGTTACTTACTGCGATTCACAATGAGGACACAATCGCAAACTATTCTTCCGAGGGACGTAAATTAGGAAGACTTCTATACGAAGGTCGTTGGTTTGATCCACAGTCATTAATGCTCCGTGAATCTCTAACTCGTTGGGTTGCTTCGACAATTTCTGGGGTTGTCACACTTCGTCTACGTCGGGGAGATGATTACTCAATTCTTGATACCCAAGGTGAAGGTTTCTCATATCACCCAGAGAAGTTGTCGATGGAGCGAACCGAGGGCGCAGCATTCGGACCAGAAGATCGAATTGGGCAACTCACCATGCGCAATCTCGATATCGCTGATACTCGGGCAAAACTTGAGAGTTATCGCAGACAAGGACAGATTGGAAAAGGAAAGTTCGAACTAGCTGATCCAACAGAGGGGTAAAAATGGCAACGAAGATATCTGGCATTCTCGATACTTTTATGGAAGAGGGCATAAAGCTAACCCCGATTGGAGCAACGCTTCTCGGAGTCCCAGGTGCGGATGACAAGCTTGATGATTTCTCTATGGTCGGCCAGAAAGCAAGGGAAGATTTAACGCGCAAGACCCTTGAATCACTAAAGAGCGCAAGGCCCGAGAATGAATTTAATCGAATCGCTCAATCCGTTGCGATCGAGAGACTTTCATCTGAACTTAGATTAAGTGAGAGCCACGAATCTAGAGCTCTTTTTAATCTCATCTCCTCGCCCGTGACTTCGATCCGCCAAGTATTCGAGATGATGAAGAAAGATAATCCTGATTCGTTGGCTAACGCCACAGCGCGTTTAAATGCAATCGGTGAAGCGCTAAGAGGTTGGTGCTCAACGCTTGAGACCGTTGCCGGCGAAGGCAGAGTTAATTCTGCTCGCCAAGTTAAGGCAACTATTGGACAACTTGAGACAATTTCAAAGGGCGCCTACCAAACCGTCGCTAAGAAATTTGATGCAAAGGGTGAAAATTCAGCTCTATTAGATGCCGCAAAAAACGCGGAATCTGCTTGTTTGGAAGTCTCCAAATGGCTCCGTGATTCGTATCTTCCTAAGGCTGCGCCGAAAGATGGAGTTGGCGAAGAGCGTTACAAGATGTGGGCTAGGCACTTCACCGGAGCAGATTTAAATCTGCGCGATACATACGAGTGGGGAATTGCTCAACTAGAAGAGATAAATGCGCGGATGAAGCGGGCATCAGAACGTCTCTATCCAGATGCAACCTCCCTTCGCGAAGTAGCCGATCGCCTCGATAAAGACCCTCGCTACGTTGTTGAAGGTGAAGCAGAACTTCTCCGTAAGTTAAAAGAATTCATTGAGAAAGCAGTCGAGAGATTAGATGGCAAAGAGTTCTACATCGATCCGCGCATTAAGAGTTGTGAAGCAAGACTTGCACCTGAGGGAAGCGCCTCGGCTGCGTACTACATGGGACCAAGTGAGGACTTATCTCGCCCAGGAACTACTTGGTATCCAACTATGGGCAGAAAGACTTTTGGTTGGTGGCACATAGTCTCAACTTGGTATCACGAAGCAGTTCCTGGTCATCATCTTCAAGTTGCAACAACAAAAATTAACACCGAACGCCTAACGAGATTCCAGAGAAATAGAGTATGGGTTTCTGGTTATGGTGAAGGTTGGGCTCTATACGCCGAGCGGTTAATGGATGAATTAGGAGCTTTTGAAGATCCGGGATTTGAGATGGGTTATCTATCCGCTCAAGGACTGCGCGCTGCGCGAGTTGTTGTCGATATCGGAATGCACTGTGGCTATAAGGATTTCAATGGCGAAGTTTGGAATGCAGAATCCGCATTTAAGATTCTTCATGAGCGCGCGCTACTAGATGAGATCTCAGCTCGAAGCGAAGTTGATCGTTATCTCGGCTGGCCCGGACAAGCAATCTCTTACAAAGTAGGAGAGCGTTTTATGATGGAAGCTCGTGAAGATGCAAAGCGCAGACTCGGTGCAAACTTTGATCTCAAGAAATTCCACTCATATGTTCTAAATCTTGGACCGATGGGTCTTGATCCATTTAAGGCTGAAATGGCCGCTTGGAACGGGCAATAACACTCGGCTAGAATCACGCTGTTGTTTCCGGGGTCGGTGTAATTCCGAACCGGCAGTTAAAGTCTGCGACCCGCTAGCACCCAGCTATCGGTGGACTTGGTGAAATTCCAAGACCGACGGTTAAAGTCCGGATGAGAGGAAACAAATACGCGCACTTCTGCGCGTCCTCTTTTGCGCACCCCGGAATCATTTAAAGGGGGTGGCGATCTTGATCAATGAATCAAAGGCGATGCAACGCGCGCTTGAACTCTCAGAGCTAGGTCTTGGCCTAACCGCCCCAAATCCAATTGTTGGCGCAGTAATTGTTGATGATTCCGGAGAAACTATTGGTGAAGGTTTTCATCAACGCGTAAATATCGGAGCACACGCAGAGGTAATTGCGCTCAATGCTGCTGGAAAGAAGGCAGAAGGCGCAACACTCGTTCTAACTTTAGAACCATGTAATCACACCGGTAAAACTCCTCCTTGTGTGGATGCAATTATCGCTGCTGGCATTAAGCGAGTTATATTTTCAATGAAGGATCCAAATCCAATCGCTCAAGGTGGCGCCGAGCGACTTCGTGTCAAGGGAGTTGAAGTAGTAGAAGGTGTTCTAAAAGAGAAGGTTAGTTTTTCAAATCGCGCCTGGCTCAAGAAGATTGATGAGAAGCGTCCATATATAACGCTTAAAGTTGCTTCCTCTCTCGATGGAAAGATTTCGGCAGCAGATGGTTCTTCAAAGTGGATTACAAATGAGGTTTCTAGAAGTAATGTAGCGCGACTGCGCAGCGAATGTGATGCCATTGTTACTGGAACTGGAACGGTGATTGCTGATGATCCATCACTAACCGTCAGGGGAATTGTTAGGGCGGGTGCAAAATTTGCTCCAACAAGAGTTGTTCTAGGTAAACGTGGGATTCCTAGCGGCGCAAAGTTGCTTGATGACTCTGCGCCCACGATTCATCTGCAAACAAACGAAATCTCTCAACTTATTGAATTGGCGAATTCCAAAGGCTGGAACCGCATCTTGATTGAAGCTGGCCCAACCCTCACGGGAGCGCTCTTGAAAGAAGGGCTATTTGATGAGCTATTTCTCTACCAAGCTCCCACTCTTCTGGGTGGAAACTTTGATTTCACGCGCGATCTTGGGCTTCGAAGCATTTCAGAGCGCCTAGATCTACAACTTCATGGCGTTGAAACCCTCGGTGACGCTCAAAAAGATCTTCGCCTTCATTTATTGGCGGTGAACTCCTGATGTTTACCGGACTAGTAGCAGATAGAGGGAAAGTTCTCTCAATTTCACAAGAAAGCGAATCTGCCGTAATTGAGATTCAAAGCGCCCTTCTAGATCAAGTAAAAGTTGGAGATTCAATAAGTGTTAATGGGGTCTGCTTAACCGCGATCGAGTTAGACGGAAAGAGCTTTAAGGCAGATGTCATGATCCAAACACTTAAAGTCACAAGTTTGAGTGAAATCAAAGTTGGCGATGATGTAAATCTAGAACTTGCAGCAAGAGCTGACTCAAGACTTGGTGGCCATATCGTGCAAGGGCATGTTGATGGGGTAGGCGTAGTGCAAGAGAACTCATCGGGGGAGAAGTGGAACAAGTTTGTGATTGCAGTTCCAAAGGCTCTTACTAAATACATAGTCAATCAAGGTTCGATTGCCATTGATGGCGTATCACTTACTGTTGGTGAAATTAGCGGTGAAAATGTAACGCTCTGGTTAATCCCAGAAACTCTGACAAAGACAAATCTCGCTGCTAAAACTCCGGGAAATAAGGCGAATATTGAAGTTGATCTCATCGCTAAATATGTAGAGCGCTTGATGAAGCGAGGTGATGAGAATGGCAACTGAGATGCACTTAGCCTTAGATAAATTTAAAAGTGGCGGCTTTGTAATAGTCACTGATGATGCTGATCGCGAGAATGAAGGCGATCTCTTCTTGCTCGCTAGCGCAGCTACGACCGAGAAGATTGGTTTTATGATCCGCCACACTTCTGGGGTCATATGTGTAGCAATGACTGAGGAGCGTTCCCGCCAACTACACCTGCCCCTTATGGTGAAACAGAATCAGGATACAAAGCGAACAGCTTTCACAGTTACTGTAGATGTAAAGCATGGAATCACGACTGGGATAAGCGCGCAAGAGCGGGCCAACACAATTAGAGCGCTAGCAGACTCCAATTCGACTGCTGAGGACTTCATTAGACCTGGTCACATATTCCCGTTAATTGCTGATGAAGGCGGGCTCGCAGCACGACGCGGTCATACCGAAGCGGTTATTGAGATGTGCCTTCGTGCCGGTGAGACTCCGGTCGGTGTAATTAGTGAAATTGTTAATGAGGATGGCTCGATGATGCGCGGAAGTGCGTTATTTGAATTCGCCAAGAAATTTGAGACACCAATCATCTCAATTGCAGAATTGTCAAAAACTCTCTCTCCGGTTAAGCCAAGAAGTAGCGAGAAATTGGATTGGGCAAAGCTTCCGAGAAACGATAAAAACTGGCGGATTGCAACGCATTCTGGTCAAGGCGGAGTAACCCACTCCGTTATGGCACTTGGTGAGATAAAGAGCGAAACTCTTCTTCGCATACATTCTGAATGCTTAACCGGCGATGTTTTTGGTTCAATGCGTTGTGATTGTGGCGATCAGCTCTCGATTGCGCTAAGTGAGATTGAAGCAGCTGGAAGCGGTGTAATCATCTATCTCCGGGAACATGAAGGTAGAGGTATTGGACTTAGCGAGAAGATCCGAGCATATAAGTTGCAAGATGAAGGACTAGATACTGTTGACGCAAATCTTGCGTTGGGCCATGAAGCAGATGAGCGCGACTATCAAGATGCAGTCGAAATCCTAAAGGATCTTGGCATTTCTAAAGTTTCATTACTAACAAATAACCCAGATAAAGAGAGAGCCTTAAGCGCCGCTGGTATTCAAGTCAAATCTAAGAAAATTGGAGTTAAGCCGAATCTACATAACATTGAGTATTTACGGGTTAAGGCCGAGCGTATGGGCCACTCAAATATAGAGAAAGAGGCATAGATGTCGGGTAACGCGCCGAAAATTGAAACGACAAGGCTGGAGAACGCAAAGGTCGCAATCATTTCAGCTAGATGGCACCAAGAAATCTGCGACTCTTTAATTTCTGGCGCAAAGCGCGCTCTTGAAGAATCAGGCGTCAAAGAAATTTCAATCGACTATGTAGCCGGATCATTTGAACTTCCGCTTGCTGCTCAATATGCCCTTAAGTCAGGCGCTGATGCTGCTGTAGTCCTTGGAGTTGTCCTTCGCGGAGAGACACCTCATTTTGATTATGTCTGCCAAGGGGTAACGGATGGAATCATGCGGGTCTCACTCGATCTCGATAAACCAATCGGGTTTGGTGTTCTTACAGTTGATACAGTCGAACAAGCGATTGCAAGAAGCGGTGTAGCTGGAAGTAAAGAAGATAAGGGATATGACAGCGCTATTGCTGCGCTCGACCTACTTCGCGTTAAGCGTGAGTTCTTTGGTAGGTTCGCTAAGTGAGTTCAGCCGGCTCAAAATTTCGTGAGGCGCTTCGCGCTGAATCACCGGTACAAATAATCGGAACCATAAATGCAAATCATGCGCTCTTAGCAAAGCGAGCTGGGTATAAAGCAATCTATCTATCAGGTGGGGGCGTCGCTGCCGGATCACTAGGGGTTCCTGATCTTGGAATCACAACACTCGAAGATGTCCTTATAGATGTTCGGAGAATCACCTCTGCTTGCGATCTACCGTTACTTGTGGATATCGATACTGGATTTGGTCCATCAGCTTTCAATATAGAGCGAACAATTAAGTCACTAATTGGCGCGGGAGCTGCCGGCGCACATATAGAGGATCAAGTGGGCGCCAAGCGTTGCGGCCATAGACCAAATAAGGAAGTTGTAAGCAAAGAAGAGATGGTAGATCGAATCAAAGCTGCAAAAAGTGCTCGCGGAGATAATGAGTTCTATCTAATCGCGCGTACTGATGCGGTCGCAGTTGAAGGAATCGAGAGCGCAATTGAGCGCGCCCTTGCTTATCTCTCGGCCGGCGCTGATGCGATATTTGCTGAAGCGATAACCACACTTGATGACTATCGCCGTTTTACTTCTGCCGTAAAGGCTCCAGTTCTTGCGAATATAACTGAGTTTGGCTTGACCCCGCTCTTCACAATTGAGGAGTTAAGAAGTGCCAATATTGCGATGGCTTTATATCCGCTCTCGGCATTTAGGGCGATGAATAAGGCCGCTGAAAAAGTCTTTGAGACAATCCGTAGAGATGGCACCCAGAAGTCGTTAGTTGGAGAGATGCAGACCAGAGAAGAGCTTTACGAACGGATAAATTATTATGAATACGAAAAGGCTTTAGATAAATTCAACTCTGAGAAGCGCGGAGAATGAGCGAATTTAAGGCAAAAAAGTCGGTGGCCCTATCGGGCGTTCCGGCAGGAGATACCGCTTTATCTACCGTTGGACAGAGCGGAAACGATCTTCACTATCGTGGTTATGACATCAAAGACCTTGCTGAGAATTGTGAGTTTGAAGAGGTTGCATTTTTAATTCTTTATGGCCGATTACCCAAGGAAAGCGAACTAGCAAATTACAAAAATGAATTGGAGAAGTTAAGGGCTCTGCCTAGCGCAGTTTTAACAATTCTTGAGAACTTGCCGAAGAGCGCACATCCTATGGATGTCATTCGAATTGGAGTCTCGGCGCTCGGAACTCATTTGCCTGAGCCGATAAATCACAACGATGAGGGAGCGCTAGGAATCGCCAACAAACTTATTGCTTCCACTCCCTCCATGCTGCTTTATTGGTACCACTTCACCCATAGCGGCAAGCGGATTAACCTTGAAACTGGCGCAAAATCAGTTGGTGAACATTTCTTAACACTTCTACACCAAACTAAACCTAAGGATTCTTGGATAAAGGCGATGCACGCCTCTTTGATTCTCTACGCTGAACATGAATTTAATGCCTCTACTTTTACCGGAAGGGTAATTGCAGGGACCGGTTCTGATATCTACTCCGCAATTACTGGAGCAATCGGGGCTCTTCGTGGACCGAAGCATGGCGGCGCAAATGAAGTAGCACTTGAGATTCAAGAACGCTACCCCAATCCCGCTGAAGCCGAAGTAGATATACGAGCCCGAGTAGCGAATAAGGAAGTAATAATCGGATTTGGACATCCGGTCTACACCATCTCGGATCCAAGAAATCCGATAATCAAGGAGATTGCCCAAACACTTGCAAAGGAGAATGGAGATACGAATCTCTTCCAAGTTGCGGAACGAATAGAAAGTGTGATGTGGGAAGTAAAGAAGATGTTCCCAAATCTAGATTGGTTCTCGGCCGTTGCTTATAAAGAGATGGGAATCCCAACCTCATTTTTCACACCTATATTCATCTTTGCCCGATTAACTGGTTGGTCTGGACACATAATCGAACAACGTCATGACAACAAGATCATCCGCCCCAGTGCAAACTACACCGGTCCTGCAAACCGCTCCTTTGTAAGAATTAAGGATCGATAAATGTCAGCAAATTACACAAAGTCCGATCTTCCTTTTGATCAGGAAATCGTAGATATCGTCGACTATGTATTGAATTACAAGGTTGATTCTGAGTTAGCAAAGAAGACTGCTTGGTACTGTTTCTTAGACACGATTGGTTGTGGCCTTGAGGCTCTTGAATATGAGGCCTGCCGAAAACTTCTAGGGCCAATAACTCCTGGAACAAAAGTTGTTAATGGTGCTCGCGTTCCCGGTACGGATTATGAACTCGATCCAGTACAAGGCGCTTTCAATATTGGCGCTGCTATCCGTTGGTTGGATTTCAACGATACCTGGCTCGCCGCTGAGTGGGGACACCCATCCGATAATTTGGGTGGCATTCTTGCTGTTGCCGATTGGCTCTCTCGAAATTCGGTCACTAACGGTGGCAAGCCGTTAATGATGAGCGAGGTCTTTAGCGCCATGATTATGGCTCATGAAATTCAAGGTTGTATTGCACTTGAGAATTCATTTAACAAAGTCGGCCTTGACCATGTGATTCTCGTGAAAGTCGCATCGACGGCGGTAGTGGGAAAGATGCTTGGTTTAACTCGTGATCAACTTCTAAATGCAGTCTCACTCGCTTGGATTGACGGTCAATCACTTCGCACCTACAGACATTTTCCAAATGCCGGTTCTAGAAAATCTTGGGCAGCCGGAGATGCAACATCTCGAGCTGTACGCCTAGCGCTAATTGCAAAGACCGGTGAGATGGGATATCCATCTGCGCTAACTGCGAAAACTTGGGGCTTCTATGATGTTTCATTTAAGGGAAACAAATTCAAGTTTCAACGCACCTACGGTTCATACGTGATGGAAAACGTCCTCTTCAAGATCTCATTTCCCGCAGAGTTTCACGCCCAAACTGCCGTTGAAGCAGCCTTCAAACTACATAGCGAAATGCTCGCTAAGGGTAAGAGTTTGGATGACATAGAGCGGATAGAAATCCGCACCCATGAAGCTTGTATCCGAATTATTGATAAAAAAGGTCCACTTAGAAATCCTGCTGATCGCGATCACACAATCCAATACATGGTTGCTGTTCCACTCATATTTGGCCGGTTAACGGCGCGGGATTATGAGGATGACATTGCCCAAGACCCAAGAATTGATGCTCTTCGCGAGCGAATAGTCTGCAAAGAAGACCCAGAATTCACCAAGGATTACCACGACCCAGAAAAGCGCTCTATTGCTAACGCTCTCACTCTAATTTACAAAGATGGCACAAAGAGCGATGAAGTGGCAATCGAATATCCCGTCGGACACAAGCGGCGCAGAGAAGAGGGTATGCCGCTTCTCATCGAGAAGTACAAGACAAATCTCGCTCGCATCTTTGATAAGAATCAAATTGAAAAGATCGAGAAGGCAACTTTGAATTATGAGGATCTAGCAAAAACTCCGGTAAATGAATTGATGGAGATATTTGTAAAGCGGGCCTAGCGATTCTGCGGAAAGCCTAGATTTATGCCACCGTGGCTTGGGTCAAGCCATCTACTTGTGACTACTTTGCCACGTGTAAAGAAATGAACCCCCTCACTTCCATGTGCATGAGTATCGCCAAAGAGCGAGCTCTTCCAACCGCCGAATGAGTAGTAAGCCGTCGGGACTGGGATTGGAACGTTAATTCCGATCATTCCTACTTGGACTTCGTTCTGGAATCTGCGGGCAGCGCCACCATCATTGGTGAAGATTGCAGTTCCATTTCCGTATCGATGGCTATTGATAAGAGTTAAGCCCTCCTCATAGCTCTTAACGCGAATAACAGATAAGACTGGACCAAAAATCTCATCGGTATAGATACTCATGTTGGGTTTTACTTGATCAAAGAGGGTAGGCCCTAACCAGAACCCGCTAGCGGCGCCATCGATCTTTGGATTTCGCCCATCGACAACTAACTTCGCACCTTCGCCTTCACCAGCATCAATATATGAAGCGACTTTGTCGCGATGCACAGAAGTAACAAGCGGTCCCATATCGGCGCCGGCACTTCCATCTCCGGTTCTAAGTTTGCTCATTCGTTCGGCAATCTTCTTAACTAACTCATCGCCAATCGGTTCGACTGCAACGAGAGCCGAGATTGCCATGCATCTCTCACCGGCAGAGCCAAAACCGGCATTAACAGCGGCATCGGCTGCGAGATCTAGATCAGCATCGGGCAGAACCAGCATGTGATTCTTTGCCCCACCCAAAGCCTGGATTCGCTTACCTGCTTTAGTTCCATTTTCATAGATGTATTTAGCAATCGGAGTTGAACCAACGAAAGAAACGGAAGCAATATCGGGATGTTCCAAAATCGCATCTACCGCGACTTTATCGCCATGTACAACATTAAATACGCCATCGGGTAGACCCGCCTCTTTCCAATACTTAGCAATGAGTAGTGAAGGAGTTGGATCTTTCTCACTTGGCTTCAAGACAACGGTATTTCCAGTCGCAATCGCAATTGGGAAGAACCACATCGGAACCATCGCAGGGAAATTAAATGGCGAGATGATCGCAACCACGCCAAGTGGTTGCCGGATTGAGTAGACATCGATTCCGGTTGAGACCCCTTCGCTAAATCCACCCTTTAAGAGATGGGGAATACCACAAGCAAACTCAACAACTTCAAGTCCGCGGGTTACTTCACCAAGAGCATCAGATAGAACCTTCCCATGCTCGAGCGTGATCGCTTTAGCCAACTCCTCTTTGCGCGCATTCACTATCTCGCGAAATGCAAAAAGTACCTGAGTGCGCTTTGCAAGTGATGTGTTGCGCCAATCTAAAGACGCCTTCTTGGCAGCGCTTACCGCATCATTTATAACCGCAGCGCTAGCAAAATCGACCTTTGCAGTTACCTCACCAGTTGCTGGATTGAATACATCGCCACTTCGCTCAGAGGTTCCGCTCCAAGGCGCGCCATTTATAAAGTGAGTTATCCGTTCTACGCTCAATATTAATCCTTGCCTTCATAGAAATTCGAAATTGTGCCAAGCGCAGCGTCAAGAATTGCAATTCCTTCACGCGCTTCCTCTGCCGTTATGTTGCAAGGAGGGACAACATGTAAGCGATTGAAGTTTGTAAATGGCATAAGGCCACGCTTCTTACATTCATTTACTAGCGCGGTCATTGCTGGACTAGTTCCTCCGTAGGGAGCAAGTGGCGCTCTAGAGCTTCGATCCGTTACGAGATCTAGCGCCCAGAACACTCCGAGTCCGCGGACCTCACCAATCACTTTATGCTTCTTAGCTAATTCACGAAGTCCAGGGCCAATTACCTTCTCACCAATTTCAGCAGCCTGTTCGACAATTTTCTCTTCTTTCATGACATCAATCGTTGCCACTGCTGCGGCGCAGGCAAGCGGATGCCCCGAGTAAGTGAGTCCGCCCGGAAATACTCGATCATTAAAGGATTCAGAAATCGGAGTTGAAATTACAACGCCACCAAGTGGGACATAACCTGAGTTAACCCCTTTAGCAAAAACAATTAGGTCGGGCTCTACAGCAGAGTGTTGATAAGCAAACCACTTCCCAGTTCGTCCGAAGCCAGACATAACTTCATCGCCAATCCAGAGAATTCCATACTTATCACATAGTGCGCGTACGCCCTCGAGATAACCTTTTGGCGGAATTAGAACTCCAGCGGTTCCAACTACGGACTCGATCAAGATTGCGGCAATTGTTTTAGAGCTTTCGAAAATGATTGTGTTCTCAAGATGCTCGAGCGCCCGTGCACATTCCTCTTCTTCTGATTTTGCCCAGAAGGCGCTGCGATAGGCATAAGGGCCAAAGAAATGAACATGTCCATATGCAAACTCATTTGGCCAACGGCGCGGATCACCGGTAGCTGAGATCGCCGCCGAGGTATTGCCGTGATACGAGCGATAAAAAGAGAGAATCTTGTGACGTCCAGTAAACAAACGAGCCATTCGAATCGCATTCTCAATTCCATCGGCGCCACCGTTTGTAAAGAAGACCTTGGCAAATTTTGAGCCAGCAAGTTCGACTATTCGCTTAGCGGCCTCGCTTCTCACATCATTTGCAACTTGTGGTGCAACGGTGGCAAGTACATCTGCTTGCTTCTTGATGGCATCAATGACTTTCGGATGTTGGAAACCTATGTTGGTGAAAACTAATTGACAGGAGAAATCAAGGTATTTCTTGCCATCGAAATCCCAGAAGTAAGCGCCTTTGCCGCCAGCGACTGGGAGTGGAGAAATCTGCCCCTGTGCAGACCAAGAATGAAAAACATATTTTCGATCTAGATCAAATACTTCTTTACCGCGCTCGGGGTTGGGGATGATCTCCGACATATCGCTATCTAATCACTACTACCTATCGATACGCAAAAGTTCAATCAGTGGCGAAGAGTTTCCGACGCGACATGGGTGCACTCTATATTCGCTGGATTCGATAAGCACTTGCCGCAGAGGAGATAGAGCTGGTGGCAAGACTGGTTCGCACAATTAGTAAAAGACTTTGTTGGGCTGCCGCAGAGATCACATTCACCGATGATCTTGGTATCAGGGGAGAAATCAACAGTCATGCGACCATCGAAGGTATACAAAGAGCCCTCCCAATAACCTTGATTGCCATACCTCTCGCCGTACAGAACTATTCCACCTTCAATCTGATAAACCTCTTCAAATCCGCGCTTTTTCATGACGCTAGAGAGGATTTCGCAGCGAATGCCACCAGTGCAATAGGTAACAATCGGCTTTGTTTTTAGGTGATCAAACTTTCCACTTTCAATTTCGCCGATAAAGTCCTTAGTTGTCTTTACTTCAGGAACCACGGCATTCTTGAATTTACCAACCTTTGCCTCATAAGAATTACGACCATCGAAGAAGACAACCTCATCGCCGCGCTCTTCAATCAGTTTATGTACTTCTTCTGGGGTTAAGTGTTCGCCACCATCAATCACACCTTTTGCATCTACTTTAATCTCATCAGCAACTCCAAATGAGACTAATTCATCTCGTACCTTGACGCTAAGCCTTGGAAAATCTTCTCCAGTTCCATCAGACCATTTGAAATCAATCTTCTTAAACCCTGGATATTGCCTAGTCTGCTTTACGTAACTCTTAAGTGCAGACATATCGCCACCGAGTGTTCCGTTGATTCCATGGCGCGAGATGAGAATTCGCCCTTTAAGTCCTAAGGAGTCGCAAAGAGTTGTCTGCCACAAACGCACAGCTTCCGGATCTGTTACCGGAGCAAAGCCGTAATAAAGGATGATTTTCTGCAATTCCACAGCCAAATGATAGGACTTTTCGATAGTTTATACGTATGCGTGAGAGACTTGGGTAATGGCAGCCCGTAAGAAACCAGAACCAAAAGCCAGTGCGCCGGAAACACGTAGTCGCGAAGGAATTGATTGGTTCTCGCTTTACATTTATGCAGTATCTCTAATAACCATTTTGATTTGTTTGTTCTCAATGGTTGCCATAGTCCGCGGGGTTGTTGATGCTGCGTGGCCTGATCCAGGTTACTTTGATCCTTACAACATTCCCAAGGATAGTAATTTGTCTCCCGAGCAAATTAAAGAGAATTTTATAGAGCAAAATAGAAGGTCAGCAATTAAATCAATAGTGACTTCTTTCGCTACCTTCCTTGTGGCCGGTCCGCTCTACCTGTATCACTGGCGTTTAGCTAAACGTCGCCGTGGAGAAGCATAAAGACTAGCCCGCCTTAAAAGTCTCCTTAATCATTGCAAGCAGTAATTTCTCATCTACCTTCCAATCCACAGGAACTCGCACTGTCTTCTTATTCACTTCGTACCCCGAAAGTTCCTTTTTCAATTTCTTCAGAACGGCTGTATTCCAAGGAGCTATGAGCAGGTGATTTTTTGATGCCGAACAACCAAATACATACCTATCGCCATCTTTTAGCATCGGCTGATTCCAAGCGATTACTAATTCCAATTTCGGGTATTTCTTCTTAATCACACTAAAGATCTTGCGCATGGTTTTTGCTTTGATCGGCTCAAGCGATGCAAAGAAGTCTTTTGGCGACTCATGTCGTTTGGAAGTTAGAGAGCCCCTTGAATACATAACTAAGGCATTTGCATGTGCTTGAGAAAAACCAAAATTCTCCCGAAGGAAAGCGACCTGTTCCGGATACTTTTTACCAGCTACCTTCTTCATCTGGGCAAACCAAAAGCTCATAGGTTCGCCATACCGCTTCTCAATTGCGGGAAAGTGTGATTCTCGCTTCGACTTATCTTTCATATCGACCCTAACAATAGTAATAAGTGGTGGCAAATCGAACTCTCTTGTATCTTCACCAACATGCTCGCATTCATCACTGGCGGAAGCCGGGGCCTAGGTAAGGAAGTCGCCAAGGCGCTCGTTAATAAGGGCTACGACGTTGTCATCATCGGCAAAGATAAAGCGCGCGCAGAATCCACAGCCGGTGAACTAGGAGTTAAGTTCGAAATAGCTGATCTTGAAGACCAGCAACAGGCAAGAGCTATATCTGAATCGATGCTTACAAATTATGGCACTCCTCAGGTACTCGTTCTCGCACATGGTGTAATGAGCGAGAAGTTAGCCAAGACCTTAAGAACTAATGATGCTGAGTGGAATCGCGTACTAAACATAAATCTCAATTCAACTTTCACTCTCGTAAATTCAATCGGCGCAAAAATGGCAGAAGCTCGATTGGGAAGAATCATCATTTTCTCCGCATGTCTTGGACGAATGTCCGGTCCGGGAAATGCTGGCGGCCTTGCTCCGTATCGAATCTCTAAAGCTGGGGTAAACGCTCTAGTCCGAAATCTCGCTCACGAAACTGGTCATGGATCTAGGGGACTACTCGTTGATGCAATCTGCCCCAACCACAGTCGTACTGATATGGGCGGACCCGATGCACCAAGAAGCGCAGCAGAGGGAGCCGAGACAGCGATTTGGTTAGCGACCCGTGAATTCAATAGTGGAGATATAACGGGCGTGCTTTGGGAAGATCGAGAAGTGATTCCTTGGTAAGCCTTACCGTTATATTGAAACCACAGGCGTAACCTAAGTTCATGGAACTCTTCGATATTCTCTACCCACTTGGTGTTTTCATCTTTGCATGGCTTTGGGGCTGGTCTTTCACGCACTTCATTGACCAGTAACCCCTACCCATTTAAGTAACCGTGAAAGCTAAAATAAAGAACGGCTTTGCGCCCAAAGTTTGTATTCGTTGCAACCGCGAATTTGAATGGCGTAAAAAATGGGCCCGGGATTGGGAAAACGTGAAGTACTGCTCTGACCGATGTCGAGGCGGCAAAAACTAGTTCTTATCTACACCCTTAGTCGCAAATGCAAATACAGCTAGGCCAAGAACTAGCGCGCCTGCGCCAACTCCATAAGAAATAACATCATCAGAGCGATTTGAATCTACAAACACTCCCACAAAAACCACTGCAAGTATCGCTACCACAACACCAATTAACTTCGACTTTAACTCATCAAGATCTCTTACGCGCAGCCACCGAGGAACGTCGATATTGGCATCAATAAACAACTCATAAAGACCATAACCAATCACAAGAATTACTGTCCCAAGCAAAATGGCATCGATCGCGGTAAGAACCTCAACTATCGTCTCTTTCAAACCTAGATCATTCAGAATTGCATCAACCACTACTATCGCAATCGCAATCGAGCCCTGTGCCATCAAAAGTATCCCCCCAAAAATCGAAGCCAGAGCAGGGACAAAGACCGCATACCGAGTGAGCCCAATTACTCGCTTCATCGAGTTAAGCCTCGCACCCACCTGATGCGATTACAAGCACCGCGGCATCATTACCGTTTGGATGCCGGAGCCCTGGTCCCGATTCTGGCTCTACTTACTCTCTGTCTATACAGCTATCGCTTTGCCATCACCAAAACCCCAAGTCTGAGATATAAAAATCTAATATAAAATGGAGAGGTGATTGGGCACAGGAACTCGGCAAGTCCTCGATATCGTCTCCGAGGGGCAGTTGTATCTCAAGGGATTAAGTCCCTAACTTCTATGACACCAAGAGTCTTTGGTCTAATCGTTTTTCACTTGTCGCCTCAGAAGTCTTAGGCTAATAATGGAAATTGGAATTTTGATTATTGCTTTTTTTACGATCTTAATTGGGGTCCTTATATATTGGGTTGATCACCCTACTAAACCTCCGCGGAAGATCACTGGTCGGGGCGGAGACTTCAACGAGTAGTGGAAAATCTAGATCTAAATTATGACTTTGGCTTGCGAGCAGATCTAGACAAGAAAAGTGCAAATACCAATGCCAGAACTATTCCTGTGTTGACACCCATCTCATATAGCGATCGATTAAACGATTCCCCGAGTTTGTCCTTCTCCATTGTAAGAGCTGCGCCTACGGTCAATATATGGCGTACCGCGGCTATCACACCAATAATCAAGAAACTATCTAATTGAAAAATACCGTCAGTAAAACGAACGACAACAGTGCGCATAATCTCGAGAATAATTACCACAAGTAGGATGTCATTTATTCCTTGAATCATGCCAGTTGGGAAAAAAGGGCGAGTGTCAATTAATCGCTGGAGACTAAATAGGGCTGCGAGTACCGCAATAATGAAAAGGAGTATTCCGAGAAAACCGTGGACGATGTCTTCTAACTTATCTATAAATTTGGAGGGAATGAGTGACTTGTCTTCCTTGAGTGTTTTTTTAAGTGAGCCAAAGTACCTAGAGAGCATTCATTCTCTTTTCTACACGAAGTGAAGACTGGAAACGGCGAACGAGGGCAACGGATGACCACCGAATGCACTCCATCTGCAGAGAGTAGCGGTCGCACTATACGATTTCTAGAATCCCCAACAAGGGGTAGATTCCCCAGATGCAGAAGTACTTACAGGTTCTCCTTGGATTTATGCTCTGTTACACGGGCATTCTGCACCTAACTAAAAGACGGGAGGAATTCCAGGCACAAGTACCATACTGGCTCGGGATTGACGCAGATCTTGTAGTTGTCGCCTCAGGAGCAATAGAGATACTTCTTGGTATTGCCTTAGTGACCTTATGGCGAATTCGAAAGCAAGTCGGGGTTGTTACTGCCTTGTTTTTTGTCGTGGTCTTTCCTGGAAATATCTGGCAATATATCGATGGGATTGATGCATTTGGGCTTAATAGCGACAGGGATAGAGCACTTCGGTTACTCTTCCAGCCAATCTTGATTCTTTGGGCGCTTTTTGCCACGCAAACTATAGGAAAGAAGTCATAGACAAGGCTTTTTGACAGCTCAATAACAAGCATCTGGCATTCGTTTGACTTATGTCCCAAAGCCACCTCGTCTCACTCCTTGCAGGTAGGCTTCAGCTAAGTCAGGCGTCTGCCTGGGATAGGATAAAAAAATGGAAGAAAGAGTTTTCCTTCAGTTATGGAACCAAAAGCGTCTACAAATCATTATCGCCCAAATTGGCCCAACAATAGTGTTAATTCCAGTTCTGGTCTTGGCCGCTCAAGGAACATTTGCGTCTGCAAATGATGCCGCGGGCTATCTGGCGATCGCTGTAGTGGCTGCTACCGGATTTTTAGGAATCGTCTCACAATACGCGGCTATTCGCGAGGCACAAGCGCTTCTACTTGATATGAACAAAGTTACGAATCCAACGGCTCTCACGCAGAAAGTTGCGTCATCAAGTAAGCATCTATCCCTCACCGCTTTGGCGGTGGTGGGCTTAGGTCTGATCACCTTTGCGTCGGTTGTTTTGGCAGTAATGGGCTGATGATTGGTTGCTTTCAAACTTATCGGCAGTTTCAACGACTGAGACACAGGCTAGAAAGGTGAGGAGGGCGCCAATTCGTGTAGGAACAATTGTGACATGGCGTCACCGTGGCGGAAAGGCATCAGGAAAGATCTTACGAATAGTAAGAAAGGGGCGATTAAAATTGCCTAACTCAAATTTTTCTCTGAACGCAAACCCGGATGAACCTGTGGCATTGATTGGATTGCTTAAAGAGGGGGACTTGACTTCTGTTCGGGTTGTTCATCGTCTGAGATCTCTTAAGCGAAAAGCCAAGTGAAACGTGGCCTTTGATAACTCGTCGCTGAAATTAGTTAATCTCGAGGATGATTTACTAGAGATAGTTGAGAGAGATTTTGTCAATCTTTACTCAGGGACTCCCAGTCGTAGTCCCATACCTGGTGGACAAAGTGCGGCAAATAGGGCGCTAGAGAGCCTTGACATTTCGGGGTATGCCCGCGATCGCTCACAGGTATTGCCCAAAGAGGCGCGGGGAGCCAGCATGCTCTCACCCTATATTCGTCACAACCTTCTGACTCTCAAGCAGGTGTACGAAGCAGTAAGTAATGCACCTTTCAAAGATCGCCTGAAATATCAAGATGAACTTTTGTGGCAAGAGTATGCCCGCCATCTTTACGCCCGAATCGGCGTGAGGCTTTTTGATAATTTACGGTACAACGCTAACCGGGATAGCTCAGGTGCCGGTTGGGAGACAGAGATGCTGTGTATCAAGAGCGTTGTAGGCGAATTGGAAACAGATGGCTGGTTAGTAAATCAAGCTCGGATGTGGCTAGCCTCGCACTGGAGTGTTCGCAACGATAAAGGCTGGATACATGGGCAAGAGGAAATGTTTCGCCACTTGATCGACGGCTCAAGAGCTGCAAATCTTCTGGGTTGGCAATGGAGCGTAGGAGCTGGCACGGGCAGGGCCTATGGCTTTGCCAGGTGGCAAGTGGAAAAAAGAGCGCCAGGGTTGTGCAAAAGATGTCAGTTGAGATTGGGCTGTCCAATTCAGAACTTTCCGGACGAAAGAATTCTCAAGCAACTTCCCAGGGAGCCCCTCTTGGAGTCTGATCGCGATTTGGCTGCTACCGCCGGCCCAAAAAAGCCGGAAATTCTTAGTAAGCCTCGATATGTCCTTTTAACCATTGATTCTTTGGGAGATGGTGATCCAGCGCTAATGGCCAATCCAGGGATTCCGGCAGTGTTCATTTTTAATCAAATGGCTCTTGCAAAACTACAATTGAGCGCAAAGAGAATAAGTTTTTACCTTGAGACTCTAAAGGATCTTAGTTGTCGACGCGAGCTCAATGTCTTTCTAGGCGATCCTTATCTGTTTGCGACACAAAATCCAGTAGCAATTACCTTTGCCCCAGTTCCGTCATTTAAAAAGTTTACTCAGCGAGCTGTGACTTATCCCTACCCCTGGCTCGTTTATCCCCACGGTAAATCTCTCAAAAGCTTCTCCGCCTGGAGGGGGGCAATCACTCTTTCGGTATGAGCATTCGGCCTTTCTTCGCATGCTTTATTCTCATCACAATAGCTGTCTCTTCCCAAAAAGTGTATTTGGGTTAAGCACGGACCAGAGGGCATGAACTGTTGGTTAGTGTGTGTCTCCGCCTTCTGTCTACAAGGGACTCGTGTTTGTTAACCTATGTTGAGATTAAGTGCTTGTGAGGGGGGATATGCGAAACCTTTTTGATATTAGGAACTTCAACATCAAAACATTCGATGTTTTGTTGATAAATTATTTGAACAGAATTTCGATGCCTGTGCTTCGAGTATCTCTTGGTGTGGTTTTTATCTGGTTTGGGGCCCTAAAACCTTTTGGTAACTCACCCGCAAACGAAGTAATAGTCAAAACAATTTACTGGTTTGATCCTGACATCTTCATCCCTATTTTGGGTTATTGGGAGATGCTAATTGGCCTGTGCCTGCTCTTTACTCCCTGGATTCGCTTTGGCCTCTTTTTGCTAGCGCTACAAATGCCTGGAACTTTTTTGCCCTTGCTTCTGCGCCCCGAGATCTGCTTCACAAACTTCCCATTTAACTTGACTCTGGAGGGTCAATACATTGTCAAAAACTTGATTTTGATCGGTGCCGCTATGGTTGTTGGTAGCAAATTAATCCCATTAAAGAGCAGAAATCTTGTAAAGTAAGCGACAGGGGAATAGGGAGGCAATTTTCAAGGTTTGCTTTCCTCAGTCCTAGTGGTGCAAAGGTACTGATAGCGCATTCTTCATGTCCTCGACCGTCATTTTATTTTCGTTTTTTGTCACACTACTACAGAGGGTGCAGCAAAATTTCCACTGCCAGAATGTGTTCGCGTAGTACCCCAACTTATACTTAGCCACAAAAGTGTGAGCTGGTAAGAGGTGACAGTTCATACATCGTCTTGGTAATGACAACTTATTTACCTGTTGCACCTCCGCTCTATATCCTTTGGTATAAACAAAACCCATTCCGTAGAGTTCAACATCGATTAAGAAGGCTCCAGGATTAAGCGTCAATTCAAATTTTGCATCACGATACTCCCGATAGGCATAAAATCCACAATCGCAATCTGCTATTGGAGGAATGTGCTCTTCCTTAATATCGCATCTCGCATGGTCATCTGCATAGTAAGTTTCCCCCGTCAAGCCTGTAAGCATGGGGGGGCGATTCGTAATTAACGCTAACTTATATCCCACCATGGCTTCACTTGGAAGAAGAAAAGGATCGGACGTAATTAATTTTTTTCTGTTGCGCTGCGACTGCACCATGGCATGGTCCGATCGTGCTCCCACGAAAACGAAACCGGTAATAAAAAGTAGCGGAACGAGACCTACAAAAGCGTAGAGCGAGTTGAGCACAAGGCTCCTCGAAATTAAGGGATTTTCACTTTTACTGAAAGCTCCTAGAAAGTGAGCCAAAACTAAAACTCCCACTGCAAGGATTGGATAAAGACGAACACCACGAATCAAGCCACGCCTGAGGGTCGCTGTTGACACCCCAAGAGTAAACACTGTTGCGCTGGTTTTTTCCTCCTAAGAACCGGGGAGATAAAAGTGGCGAAATCTGAGAACTTGGCTACATTAGGAACCTGCTACATCAATGACTAAGGAGTCTCTTTGGCTGAGATTGGACAACCTGAGCGAGTGGTTCGGCGTGAACGCGAAGTTTCGCCAGCCCCTATCCCAAGTGAGCCCCCTGTGACCCCTGAATTGGAGCCAGCAGGAAAGTGAAAGTACAAAAGTGGTACCGGCCCCCTCTCTCTGCGCCCAACATGGAGGATGTAGCGACTCAAAAGATCAATTAGAGGTGAAGGATATTACCTCGTTAGATACGGGACTACTCCTTGCCCTCGCGTCAGGACTTGCGACTCTTATCGGCTGGTGTGTTGTTGGCCTTCGGAAGAATCCGTCGGAGCGCTTTGTAGCTATCACGCTTCTTATCGTGGCAATTGTCATGCTAACCATTAGCACCGGACAACTGATCCCATCTGCTTTGGATAGTGGTCTTGATAAAACACAAGTGGCTATCGCAACGACGGTCGGTCTGTTTCTCGTGCTCTCGTTTTCCTCTATTCCTCTCCAGAGGGACGGTTCACGGGCAAAAAATCAGGTACTTCTAATCACCGTTGCTCTCAGTTTCCATAACCTTCCCGAGGGTGCGGCTCCAATCGGCGCAACTTTGGTTAATGTTCAAACGGGGATCTCTACAGCCATTGTTCTTGCATTGCACAATATTCCTGAAGGCATCGCCATAAGCGCGACGGCCCTAATGGCAGGCTATGGTCGAAGAATTGCATTTTATCTGACACTCACCGCAACGCTTGCAGAGATTTTGGGCGCCATTGCTGTTTACTTAAGTAAACCGCTTCTCCAAAGTGAGCAGTCTGTAGGATTTCTTCTTAGTGGTGTTGCAGGCATAATGATTGCAATTTGTGTAAAAGAATTAATCCCACACTCTTTCAAAGTACTTCTTCGCAGTCGTCATGTCTAAAAAATACATTTTTTGCAGTTTTAGATAACTAGTCACTCATGGGCGAAAATTGAGTGCTTAAAGCAATCTTTACACATGAATCACCGTTTAACGCGTTGAGTATTTTAAGGTGCCAGTACAAGGTCCCGAAAAAGGAGACTTAGGATTCCGTTTTTTGAACTCCTCTAGCGACCGGATAAGCGTCACCCTTAATTTCCTTTTGATACTTGATGTATGCCGAGACCTTCTTGTACCCTCCCATGGTATGTACGATGATGAGGACTGGAAAGATGACCTGCGGGAGAAAAAGCGGCTAAGAGATGACGAAATTAAAAAGAATAAAAAAACTTGGAAAAGAATCTCATTTATTACCCTTTTTGTTATTGCAGTTATTGGAATCTTTAAAGGATAGCGTCTGCTCTTACTTTCGACTTAATTTTTCATACGCGGCGATCTCATTCTTCAATTCCTGATACTCCTCACACGAGGTGCCACAAATGTCCTTCAATTTAGCAAGATTGTTCTTTGCTTGGCGAAGCTGCTTCAGTTTAAGAAAGAGCTCGCCCTGGTATTCCAACGCCCCTAGGTGTTTACTGTCAAGAGAGAGCGCTCTTCGGTAGTACTTCGTTGCATTCTTGATGTCCCCCATATTTCGAGCGGCGAATCCCGAAAGATTCCAAACCTCCGGATTGTTCTTATCTTCGCTCCGCAACTCCTTAAGAATTTTCTCCGCCTTAACCCAATTCTCTGATTTTAGAAGTGTAAGCGAGGTAGCCAAGCGCTCCACCAGAGTTAATTTTGTCGGAGTTGGCGTCGGAGTTGGCGTCGGAGTTGGAGTTGGCGTCGGAGTTGGAGTTGGCGTCGGAGTTGGAGTTGGCGTCGGAGTTGGAGTTGGCGTCGGAGTTGGCGTCGGAGTTGGAGTCGGCGTCG